>Ga0256407_10000796_pt1 | contig 71230 bp, 75 predicted proteins | sample RumenRJG_04DNA_FD_193489 | JGI IMG/M metagenome (GOLD analysis project Ga0256407, IMG submission 193489) | Bovine rumen microbial communities from Lethbridge, Alberta, Canada - RJG_04 | ecosystem: Host-associated > Mammals > Digestive system > Stomach > Rumen | place: Canada: Alberta... | reverse complement strand
CGTGAGCTGGGTTTAAAACGTCGCGAGACAGTTTTGTTGCTTTTTGATGGAATTGTTAATGTCTGACGAGAAGGATCCTTTAGTACGAGAGGAACAGGGATTCGGTGCCTCTAGTTTATCAGTTGTCCGACCGGGCAGGCTGAGTAGCCACGCACCAGTGGATAAGAGCTGAACGCATCTAAGCTCGAAGCCACCTTGAAAAAGAGACATCTTAAGATATCCGTATATGACGGGTTTGATAGAAGCCGGATGTAAGTACCGAGGTTCGCCGAGGTATTCAGTCCTGGCTCACTAACATCTTTGCCGCTGGATGTGGTCTAGCAGTCAAACAGGTTACGTATGAGAACTCATCTTCGTTTTTTGTCATCGGTTGGGTTAGGGAGGAAAAGGGCTACAGCAATTTTCCCCGATTTCGTTTTGTATCATGAATCAATGTTCATGCGATGTCAATTGTCCGTATCGATACATCCATTCCCTACGATTCGAACATCTATCTCGTGAAGGGCCGTTCGGCCGTTCTGATCGATACCGGTACCGGCCTTGATTCTCAGAATACAATTGATTCCATATGGAGGGAGCTCGACGGAATCAGGCTGTCGGCCATCCTCCTCACCCATTGCCATGCCGATCACATTGGCGGTCTGCAGGCCGTATCGGAGGAGTTCGGATGTCAGGTATACGCATATGACCCAGACGCTTCGGTCATCTCTTCCGGAGATCCCCATGTATCTGTCGCAGGCATGTTCGGCATCCCGCTCAGACCCGTCCCCTGCAAGGCCCTTAGGTCCACCGACACCTTCGATCTCGGAGACCATCTACTTGAGGTGATATCTACTCCCGGACACACTGCGGGAGGCGTTTGTTTCTACGACCATCCCACAGGTTCCCTGTTCTCCGGGGACACGCTTTTCAGCAGCGGATTCGGCCGTACCGATCTGCCCACCGGTTCTTACTCCAGCATGTACAAATCACTCCAATCACTGAGAAACGTAAATATAGGTACACTCTACCCTGGGCATGGACCTGTTACCGAGGACGGTAACAGGGCAGTTGCAGAAGCAATATCAATGATGGAGGGAACCTATTGAGCATCTACAAGTGCGACATCTCTAAGGGATTTGACCAGGAATGCGTCCGTGCGGCAGAGGCCGCAGCCAAGTCCGTTTCAGACGGACAGCTTATCGTATACCCTACTGACACTGTCTACGGTATCGGTGCGGACATCTACAACGAGAACGCCGTCAAGGCACTCTACCTTGCCAAGAAGAGGCCGTTCGACATGGCCCTTTCCGTGGCCGTTGCCGACAGGGCAATGATGGAGAAGGTCGCGGTCCTCAACGAGAATGCGGACAAGCTCATCAAGGCGTTCCTGCCCGGTCCTTTGACCATCATCATCCAGAAGCAGCCCGATGTGCCAGACATCGTGACATCGTGCTCTCAGAAGGTCGGACTCCGTATCCCCGACCACCCTATGGCTGTCGAGATCGCAAAGCGTTCCGGACCCATCGTGGCCACTTCCGCCAACACCCACTTCCATCCCGATGCTGTCAACATAGACATGGCCCTCGATGCCTTCGGCGACAGCGTCTCCACCTACGTAGACTGCGGACCAAGTCCCCTCGGAAAACCCTCCACCATCGTCTGGATCAAGGACAAGGAATACGAGATCATCCGCCAGGGAACCATCACAGAAGAAATGATCAACGAGGTCTTATCATGCTGAACGAGGACCAGCTCGCCAAACTCCGCAAAGCAGGGGAGGTCTCCGCCGCGGCACGCGACCTGGGTATCAGCCTCTGCAAGCCCGGAGCAAAACTGTTAGATATCGCCCAGGAGGTCGAGGGATACATCCGCGACCACGGATGCGGTGTCGCATTCCCCTGCAACCTCAGTATCAACGAGGTCGCTGCACATTACACCCCCACTCCCAACGACCAGACCCGCCTCGAGATCGGCGACGTCATCAAGGTCGACTGCGGTGCTGTCCTTGATGGATACATCGGAGATACCGCCGCCACCGTGGAAGTTGCCACCAACGCCTACAGGGACCTCGTGGAGGCCTCCAAACGTGCGAGGAACACCGTTGCGGAGTTCGTCGGCGAGGGTACCCCCATCCGCGAGATCGGACGTGCCATCGAGATGAGCGTCAAGCGCGACGGATACAACGTCGTGGAGAACCTCTGCGGACACCAGATCGATTTCTGGGACCTGCATGCGGGTTACTCCATCCCCCCTTACGATGCGGGCGACGAGACCAAGATCCAGGCAGGACAGACCTTCGCCGTGGAACCCTTCGCCACCAACGGGAAGGGATACGTCGACAACGGCAAGCCCGGTAACATCGTGATCAAGGTCAGGGACAAGCCCGTAAGCGACCCCGAACTGAAGGATTTCATCGCCTTCATCGACCAGGAGTTCCACGGTCTCCCCTTCTGTGCCAGGAGCTGCGACAGGAGCCGCGGCGATTGGCAGCTGAACGATTCCACCGACCCCGAGAAGTGCGTGAAGAAACTGGTGCGCATGGGCATCCTCAGCAGTTTCGCACAGCTCGTCGAGGTCCCGGGAGCCATCGTGACCCAGCACGAGTACACCTTCTACGCCATCGGCAAGAGGGCAGAGGTCACCACCCTCCCATAAACTAAAATAAACTCCCTACCTTGGGGGAATCACCGCCGTCGTAGCCGAGCGGCCAAAGGCGTCAGACTCAAGATCTGCTCCGTAGAGGTTCACCGGTTCGAATCCGGTCGACGGCACCATCCCTTATACACGCGTAATACAGGCACGCGAACTTTTATAAATAAAGAGGCAATCGTCCAGGGTACGTAAACTCAGGACCCGTCCCGCATATCGGAACGAACACTGAGAGCGCGGTCCGAATCCGGTCTGCGCTTGAGCTTTCCGCCGGAAGGCGGAACATTTACGGAGGAATGAATTATGGCAGCACCTAACCAGAAAGCAGACGCCGCCGCACCCGCTGAGAAAAAGAAGGGCGCAAAGAAGTCTGCAAAGACCGAGGGCGATGACTTCAACTACATCGTCCGTATGGCCAACACCGATATCGATGGACTGAAATACACCGTCATCGGACTCCAGAGCATCAAGGGAGTCGGAAAGAGGGTCGCACAGATCATCGTCAAGAAAGCCGCAGTGGACCCCTCTGCAAAGATCGGTTCCCTCGACGAGGCAACCGTCGCCAACCTCGAGAAGCTCGTTCTCAGCTACGTCGAGTACGCACCCAGCTGGGCAGTCAACCGCCAGCTCGACTACGAGACCGGCGCAGACATGCACCTCCTCGGAAACGACCTCGACATCATCCAGGGCGACGACATCAACAGGATGCAGATGGCCCGCAGCTACCGCGGAGTCAGGCACTCCACCCACCACAAGGTGAGGGGACAGAAGACCAAGTCCAACGGAAGGAAAGGCCTTGGACTCGGAGTCAAGAGGAAGAGCTGAGGTGATTTGAATGGGAGATCCTAAATTTTCGAGAAAGACCTTCAACACTCCCTCCCACCCCTGGCAGGGCGAGAGGATCAAGGCAGAGAACGAGGTCGTACGCCAGTTCGGACTCAAGAACAAGACCGAGGTCTGGAAAGCAGCAACCATGCTGAAGAACTTCAGGAAGCAGTCCAGGTCCCTGCAGGCACGCCTCAGGACCGGAGACGCACAGGCAAAGGTCGAGGCAGACGCCCTCATCGCAAAGTGCGCACGCATGGGTGTCCTCCCCGTCACCGGCGGAGACCTCAACGCAATCCTCGTCCTCCAGAACGAGGACATCCTCAGCAGGCGTCTTCAGACCATCGTCTTCCAGAAGGGCCTCGCTACCACCATCAAACAGGCAAGGCAGCTCATCAACCACGGACACATCTTCGTCGACGGTCACAAGGTCACCGTCCCCGGATACATCGTTCTCCGTGAGGAGGAGGGATCCGTTACCTACAACCCCGCATCCCCCTTCACCGACGAGATGCACCCCATGAGGGCAGGACCCGGAGCAGCACCCGCTGCAGCACCCGCCCCCGTTGAGGAAGAAGCAGAGGAAACCGCAGAACCCGCAGAGGAGGCTAACTGATGACCGCAAAATGGGGAATCGCCAACATCTTCGCCAGCTACAACAACGTCATGATCACCCTGACCGACATCACCGGCGCCGAGACCCTCGGCAAGGTCACCGGTGGAATGATCGTCAAGCAGGCAAAGGACCAGTCCTCTCCCTACGCTGCACAGAAGGCGGCAGAGAAGATCGCCGAGATCGCAGCAGAGAAGGAGATCATCGGAATCCACGTCAAGGTAAGGGCACCCGGAGGAAACAAATCCACCTCTCCCGGACCCGGAGCCCAGGCGGCAATCCGTGCCCTCGCACGTGCCGGTCTCAAGATCGGACGCATCGAGGACGTCACCCCCATACCCCACGACGGTACCAAACCTAAGGGCGGACGCAGAGGACGCAGGGTCTGAGGAGGATTCGTCATGCAAATCGAGATTGTCGAAATGGAGGACACCAGGGCCAAGTTCATCCTCAAGAACTCCTCGCCCGCTATGGCAAACGCCCTCAGGCGCACCATGCTCCAGGACATTCCCAAGATGGCCATCGACAAGGTGGACTTCCACCTCGGTCCCATCATGCAGGACGACAAAGAGTACGAGAGCGTAACCTCCCTGTTCGACGAGATCATCGCCCACAGGCTGGGACTCGTTCCCGTACCCACCACCGACCAGTTCACCTTCCAGAAGGACTGTTCCTGCGGTGGAGTAGGATGCCCCGGCTGCAGCATCATGTACAGCCTCAACAAGGTCGGTCCCGGCACCGTCCTCTCCGGCGACCTCCTCCCCCTCGGGGACTCCACCCTCAAGGTAAAGGATGAATTCATCCCCATCGTCGAGCTCACCGATTCCCAGGCCGTGCTGATCTACGCGACCGCCGTCATGGGAACCGCCAAGCAGCACGTCAAATGGCAGGCTGCCTTCGGCGTCGGCTACTCCTACATGCCTGTTATCGAGATCGATGCCGCCAAGGCAGCAGATTCCGATGTCAGGGACTACGCGGTCAAGACCTACCCCGGACTCTTCAAGGCAGAGGACGGAAAGCTGGTCGTCGACGACATCTACCGCGCCAGCCGCTACGGAAAGGCCATCCAGCAGGACTCCGTCCTCCAGGATGTGGTCTCCATCGACTGGGATGACTCCAACTTCATCTTCAAGTTCGAGACCGACGGTTCGCTCACCGCACAGCAGGTCCTCGACAAGGCAGTCGAGATCCTCGAGGCCACCGCCTCCGAGTTCACCGCTGCCGTCGAAGCTCTGTGAAACCAAAACACTAACTGGCCCCGGAAACGGGGCCGCACCTCTTTTCACCCGATCTGAAAAACGGATGTCTGGCACTTCGCCGTAATGCTGTCAGAAGAAGTCGTTGAGCTTGCACTTCTTGACCTTGTCGTTGTTGAACAGGGAGTCCATGCTGAGCTCGATGATCTTGATCCTGTTCCTGGTGTAATCGTCGAGGTCGTACTTCTCGCAGACCTCCTGCGATACCCGGAGGTACTTCCTCACGGAGGCCTCGTGGACGGTCATGGTCAGCGAGTTGCCGCACTTGGTGCAGACCCCGGACAGGGGCACCCTGCGGTACTTGGAACCGCATTTGACGCACCTGACGGTCTGGGTGGCGAAACTCCTGAGGTTTCCGATCATGTCGGGCATGAAGTGCTTGTTGATGACCTTGCTGGCGACGTCCCTCTCGTCCACGCCGCGGCATTTCTTGCCGAGCTCGAGCTGGGCCATCATCTTGTCGGTCATGCTTCCCAAGGTGGTGTACGCGGACTCCTTGGGTCCTTCTGAGATGTCCGCGGTGTCGTGGGTGAATCCGAGTCCTTCGTACTGCGCGGGGGTCCCGATGCGTCCTCCGACCAGGTCCATGATCTTCTCGATCTCCTTGGGATCCTTCATGTCCATGGCCGCGCGGTAGAATTCCAGGGGATAATATCTCCTGCAGTCCACGTTATGCGCTTCCTTGTCGATCTCGTTGGGGTCGAGCCTGGTGGTTAGAACTAGAGGACTGTCCATGAGTCCTCCACGCCTGTCGGGCAGGAAGAGCCTGGAGAAGTTGAGGAGACCGTCGAGGGCGAGGATGACACAGTCCTCGTCACCGTCGCAGTTCCTCCTCTTGGATGCGTGGTAGAACGGGTGTCCGTAGCAGCCCCTGACCTCACTGTATCCGATGATCCTGCACAGGATGCATCCCGAGGTGTGGGGTGCGAGACCGAAGGCGATGCTGCCGATCAGGTCGGACTCGCTCTTGGCGTTGTAGAAGCGGGGCTGGTCGTAGATGTACTCCAGCTCGTCGTCGATGAAGTTGGCGACCTTGACGAGGTACTTGCCGCAGTCCCTGGAGGGGATGATGTCCTGCACCTTGAGCTCCACGGTCTGCTCCGGGTCGGTCAGGGGCGCGCCGTTCCAGTCATGGGTGTATCCGAGTCTGTGGGCAGCCTCGATGCTGAGACCGATCTCCCTGGGTTTGAAGTGTGTGAGGGGGATGTCGGTCATATCGTAACGGATGGTACCGTCCCTGAAGATGGAGACCTTGTTCTTGCGCCTGAGGATACCCTTCTCCAGGGTCTCGGGGGTCTTGGTGCGGGAGGTGAGCACATCGCAGCATCTCAGGGTCTCCTTGGGGCTCAGTTCGGGCGCATAGCCGGGGTCCTCGCCCCTGTCGGTGAGGATGGCCCTGTTGCGGTCGGAGATGGCCTTGATGGCGTCCAGCGCGGCCTTGTACTCCGCCTCTATGTCCACGGGGATGGTGTTGTCCGCGTCCTTGCTCTTGGATTTGGGTATGGACTCGGTGTGGATGCCGCAGGTCCTGCACCATACGCGGTAGGTGACCTCGCCGCACTCCGGGCATCTGCGGAAGCCCATGTCGACATGGAGTAGCCTCTTGTTGCTGCCGTCCATGGTGTTGTTGTCGGCGTCCAGCGCCTTGACGGCGCTGACGGTGTCCCTGATGGCGGGGTGGTTGTCGTCCTCCAGTGCCATGAGGACCTGCACCAGGGGCGCCCCGGCCCTCTCCTTGGCCTTTTCGGGACGGCCCATCCTGGTACCGATACGGGTCATGACCCTGGCCTTGACTTCGTATCCGGCGGCCTTGCTGATGGCCTCGAGGACCTCCTCGCCTTCCAGCTCCGCCCTCTTGGACAGCTTGCCCGAGGTCTCGGAGAGTCCGAGGCAGTCGATGATGGGGCGGGTGTACCTCTCGTCTATGATGATCCTGTTGTTGCGGACCTTGTGCAGGGCGTTGAGGTCCTCGAGGATCCTCTTGGGCCCGGGTTCGCGGGGAAGCGTGAGGCTGCCCTCGGAAATCTCGCCCTTCTCCAGGACGAAGTCCCTCAGCTGTGCGAGGGCCTTCATGTCGATCTCGTTCCAGAACAGATTGAACTTGGGATGGAGTGCCACATTGTACTGCTGGCACATCTCTTTTGCGCGGTCGTAGGTGGGGTCCTCCCAGTCCTCGGGAAGGTTGCCTTCGTTGGCCGCCTTGAGCTCCTCGCGGTGCCATTCGAGGGCGTATCCGCAGGGGACGAGGACGTGGTTGTTCTCGCAGAACTCGCCGTAGGGGATGAGGATCTCGCCGTTGTCCACGACCTCGGCGACTATGTGTTTGATCTTCAGGTAGTCCTCCTTGGTCTGGCAGTAGACCAGGTCCCCGTTGGACAGGAGGACGGTGGGCCCCTCGATGGTGTCGACGGGGGTCACGACGCAGGCCTTTCCGGGCCTCTCGATCTTGCATTGGGTGCCGAGCGCCATGAACTCGTCCATGGCATACATGCTGGCGGGATTGTAGGCGAGGGATGCCAGACCGGAGGTCCTGGCCCTTCCGTACCTCAGCCTGAAAGCGCCCTTGGCGCAGGGATGGCCGAAGATGGGACGTCCGGCGACCATGTCCCTGAGGTACTTGGTGGCGGGTTCGACCTTCTTCTTGGTCTCCCCCTTGTCGCCGGTGTCGACGGTCTTGTGGCGGTCGAGGTACTCCCCGATGAAGTCCCATCCCTGGATCTTGAGCTTGTCTACGTGCTTCTTGAGTTTGGACGCCTTCAGGCACATACCCTCGGCGATGACGAGGCAGGCTCCGCCCCTGACCTGGTTGGTCTCGATACGGGGGAGGTCCCTGAATCCTCCCAACTCCACCTTCTCGGTACCCTCTCCGTCGACCATGACGGGGCATTCCGAGACGATGAGCTCGATGTCGTCGGGCTCGGGCATGAACTGCAGGTTGGCGCACTGCTTGTAGAGGGGGATCTCCTCCTGGAGCCTTCCGATCTCCTCGGGGGTGGGCTTGTACCTGTCGATGCCCATCTTCTGGCGCACGACGTCGCAGATGAGGACGCTCATTGCTTGTCCGGTACCTCCGGACGCACGGATGGGCCCCGCGAAGACGAGGTCGGCGAAGTCGGTGCCGTCCAGGTTCTTCCTGATGCGGGTGTAGGCGATTCCCTCCAGGGGTGCCACGAGGATACCCTCGGTGATGATGGCGAGACCGATCCTGACCGCGCGGTCGAGGGTCTTCTCCCTGCTCTCGGCGGGCTTGTTGGCGTATTCCTCGGCGACCTTCAGGGCGACGATCTCACGGTTTCCGTACTCGGCGGTGAGCCTGCGGATGTCCTCCGCCAGACCCTCCACCTGGTAATCCTCCAGGAGCTTCTCCACACGGGAGGCGAGGTCCTCTGCACGGGGGATCTCCACGATCTCGGTGGGGTCCTTGCCCCTCTTCCTGGCCTTCTGGGCGATCTGATACAGGACCTCGGTGTCGTCATCGAGCTTCTTGAAGTACTCCTTCATCTCCTGACTGGTCGCCACTTCTGCCATGTTCACTCTTCCTCTAAGGGTGCTTCCTTGGCCTTCTCCCTGAAGATCTTCCTGAGCATGGTGACGAGTTCCTCCTTGAACTCCGGCATGCCCTCTCCGCTCACAGTGGATATGTGCCAGACGTCGTCGTCGGTGGTCATGATGTCGCATTTGCTCTGTACCACCACGATGGGGACGTCGGAGAAGTTGGTCTTGATGTTCTCGAGGAGCTTGTTCTGCACCTCGAGGCTGTATCCGCAGGTCTCGCTGGGATCCAGGATGAATATCATGATGTCGGTCAGGTACCTCAGGGCCAGGACGGCCTGCTTCTCGATGTCGTTCCTGTCCTCGAAGGTACGGTCCAGGAGTCCGGGGGTGTCCACGATCTGGAACTTCCTCCAGCCGTCCTCGATGTGACCGATGGTGATTCCCTTGGTGGTGAACGGGTAGGGCGCGATCTCGGGAGCCGCGGTGCTGATGTAGGTCACCAGGCTGCTCTTTCCCACGTTCGGGAACCCTGCCACCACGGCGGTGGGTATGTTGGGGTCGATGGTGGGGAGCTCCCTGAACTTGTTCTTGGCGTCCTGCAGGAACAGGAGGTCCTTGGAGATCTGCTTGATGTAGGAGCCGAGACGTCCGTAGAAGCCCTTCTTGATCGATTCGATTATCGCGGGGTCCTTGGTGCGCCTGACCTCCCTGAGCGATTGGTTCTTCAGCAGTTCCGTCCTGCCGGCCGCCCAGTTGAGCGCTCCCAGTGCCTTCTTGTAGCGGTCGATTCCGATGACCAGGTTTACGAGCTCGGGGAAGAAGTCGTCCTGCTTCTCCATCCTAGGGAATTTCTGGATGTAGCCGACGAGAGTCGTCTCGACTATGTCGCCCGAGGCCGTGATCCTGGCGAGGGTGGTCTTCTTCTTGGTGTCCAAGGAGTCGCTGCCCTTTTTGGATATCTTGGCGGCCCTGCGGAATGCCTTGTCCATGAGTTCCTCTGCAGTGAGGACTGTCGGTATAGTAGATTTCATTCCGGCCATACGCTCTCTATCGTAATCGCGTTATTAAGGTTATGTGTGGGCGCGCCCGCGCGCTCATGCGGGCGTGAAGGTCATGCTCAGCAGCCAGAGGTCGTAGGTCATGTTCTTCTTCACGCCCATGGCCTTGGGGATGACCTCGTAGGGGCAGTTGGTGATGCCGATCCGGGCCTTCACCTTGGGTGTGCCCAGGTCGTGACCCAGCAGTCCGCCGAGAGCGGCGATGTTGGCGGCAATGTCGACGCCCAGCAGGACCTTCCCTCCGAATTCCTTGTTACCGTTCAGCATCTTCGGGAGCTTGATACCGCCGTATGCCGTGACGCCCAGGAACACATCCTCGTACAGCACCCTCCCGAGGTCTATGTTGTAGGGGTCCCCGATGCCCAGGAGCAGGGCCTCGATCTTCCCCAGGAGGAACTTCAGCACGTCCCCGACCAGTTCCTTGTCCGCCGCCAGGTACACCCTGAATCCGGTGCGGTTCGCCGACACCAGGTCGGTGAAGTCCACCGAGACGTAGGCGGAGCCTTCGACCAGGCAGGAGGAGAGGCGGTTGATGCCGTCGTCGACCGCATACCTCACGGTCCTGGAGATGAGCTCGGCGAGGTCCTCGGAGGAATAGACGTGCCTCATCTCGGTCATGGCCTTGACGGCAGCCCTCTTCACCACGTCGACTACCACGCTCCGGAGGATGCCGTCGGTCCCCAGCAGACCGCCCTTGTTGGCCGCGTCCTCGGTACCCTCCATGAGCGACCAGTCGGTGGAGCCGTCCATGGCGCGTTGACAGGTGGCGCCGTCGTTGCGGCTGTCGGTCATGGTTGCCGAACGGTCGATCTCCACACCGTCTGGGTCTTTCAGTATCAGGTACTCCTTGGAGTTCACCAGGAAGGTCCCCGGGAAGTAGATCACGGCCCTCTCGCCGGGTGCGAGCTCGAGGTCCTTGATGATGTGGACCTTCTTCTTCGAGGTGGTGATCGTCCAGTCGTTCAGGTCCACGGCGGAGCCCGTGAGGTTGAGGATCTCCGCCCATTCGCGGTCCTTGTCGGTGCCCTCGGGGTTCGGCTCGAACTCGTTGACGAGCACCCCGCTGACCAGCGGGAAGTTGTACTTCAGCGAGAGTCCCGCGTCGAGCTCTATCTTGGTGCCGGCGATGGGGGAGGGGATGTTCGAGAGGATCTGCGCGATCCCGGGGAAGTCGGAGAGCGCTATGCCGACCTCGTTGTACTGCACCGCCTCGGGGAGCACTGCGTTGATCCTGATCCCCTTGACGGTCCCGCTCAGGGACATGATGTGCTTGTTCACCGCCATGGTGGGATCTATCTCCGCCGAGAGGTCCCATCCGTCGCCCTTCAAATCGAAACCGCCGGTGATGCAGGGGACCCTCTTCTCCTCCCCCTTGGTCTTCACGTTGAGGAAGGCGTTCACCTCCACCCCGCTCACGTTGCCCGAGAACTCGGCCTTCACCAGGTACTTCGTGTAATTCTCCAGGGTCTTCAGGTTGAACGTGAACTTGAGGGTGTAGCCCATGTAGGTGAATCCCACGATCTGGCTGACTGCGGACACGTCTATGATGGCCTGGGCCCCGTCGATGAGCGACACCAGGGCGTCGCAGAATGCTACGGTGAGGATTTCGGACACGTATCCGGAGAGCTTTTCCAGCGGCCCGAAGATTCTGTCGTAGACCTTCTCGATGATCTCGTTGACGTACTGGGAGACGGTCATTATCGCCTCAGACAGCACACCCAGGAGGTCCTCCGCCATGGAGAGCAGCTCCCTCAGCGGTTCCAGGAGGGGCTCCAGGGCCTTGAGCAGCAGGTTGTAGAGGTCACGGAGGACGTCGGTGCTGGCGGGGTAGTCCACGCCGGAGAGGCCCCAGCCGGAGACCACCGCCACCTCTATGCCGATGCGCACCTCGACGGTGTCGGAGTAGACCGAATCCGAGAGGCCGAGGGCCTGCATCAGGCTCCCCGCCGAGGAGACGTCCACGCGGAGACGGTCCTCCAGGGTGACCGGGAACACTGTGCAGAACGGTGCGTCGCGGCTTTCGCCGAAGCCGGTGAAGTGGGTGCTGAGGCCGTTGGCGAAGCCCACCGACACCGAGGGGGAGGACTAGGTGGCCACGGTCAGCCTCTCGGTGTAGGTGCGGTCCCCGGAGGTCAGCGTGAAGTCCCTGTCGAACCCCAGTTCCGCGGGGGCGGCCTCGGGGTTGATGCCCATGTTGGTCCTGAACTCCGTGCACATGCCGAGGGCCACCTTGCGTATGTCGGCGGCGCAGTCGAGCGCGAAGAATCCCGCCGAGAGCATGGCGGTGCAGGCCTTGCGGATGACCGTGCTGCCGGCCTCCTCCTTCTCCCGGAGAGCGGAGAGGGTCTGCATGAGCCCGTCCACCTCGGACCTGTACCCGGTGTAGACGCGGTAGTTCTCCTCCTCCATGAACGAATCGGAGATCAATGCCGCCGCATCCGAGCGCGACATCGAAGACCCAGGCTCCGAGAAATCTCTGATGACGGAATCGATGATGCGGTCCCTCACCATGGCCTCGAAGGCCCCTCTGCCGTAGGTGAAGAGGGAGTCCTTGTGGCTGTCGATGTCGGAGTAGATAGCGGAGTAGAACTGGTCGGGAATCATGCCTGATTCCATCATCTCGCGGGTCACGCTCTCGAACGATTCGGTGTTCCCGCGGAGGGCGGCCTCCACCGCACCCACGAGGGCGTCGGCGAAGGATTCCGTTCCGCTTACGCTCAGGGTCACGGTCCCCATGCCCCTGCCGTTGGCCACCTTGATTATGGCGCTGTTGACGATCCCGGCGATCCATTCCCTGACCGCGTTGGTGTTGCTGCGGTAGTTGCTCTTGAAGTTGCTGATGACGTCCGAGCCGTAGAGGTCCACGGAGGGATAGGGCACCGTGTAGGTGATCTCCTCTCCCGAAGGGCCGGTCACGGTGAACGCGAAGCTCTGCCCGGTGCGGAGACCAGTATAGGCATCGCCGATGACCGACCGGAGATAGGGCTCCGCCGAGAAGTTGTTGCGGCCGGTAACGAACGAGGTCAGGGAGTCCCAGGCGTTCTTCAGCGTATCCGAGATGTAATCGCAGACGCTCAGCAGGGAGTTGCCGAGGAAGTAGTCGAACCACTTCCCGATGATGCCGTCCATCTCGGAGTACAGGGCCTGCGCGTACACTGAGTTGAGATCCACTGTCATCCTCCCGTTGTCGGAGACGAGTCTGGAGGCCAGGTCCACCATGCCGACCATCCCGCCGTCCCTGTCCCTGAAGTAGATGCAGCTGAGGGCGGCGAGGGAGTTGCGGTAGGCCTTCTCCACATCTGCCTCGGTGAGGATTGACTCGGTACCCTTCTCCCCGTATCTCGAGAATGCCCCGTAACCGTTGATCACCCTGTACTGTGCCAGCGATGTCAGCTGATAATCCATCATCTGCGAGAGGAGGGTGCCGTCGCCCGAGACGGCGTTCTCGAAGAGCGACCCCATCTCCGCCGTTAGCGGGAGGGCGCAGCTGCCGTCAGTCGAGAAGGGAACGGTCCGGGTGTCCTTCCCGGCATCCGATTCGAAGACCGCCGTGATGGAGCCCGTGGCCCTGAGGAACGACGGGATGTAGCCCTCGGCGGTGCCGCCCTCCGTCCTGAGCTTCTCCACGCTCAGGTCTAGGGAGTAGTCGGTCATGGTGACGGTGATACCCCTGCAGAGCATGGGGAACTGAAGTTCCAGCCACCTGCAGGCCGTGCTGCGGAACTCCTTGCCGCGGTCGTCGAGCGATCCGCAGGAGGGGGTGGCGCACACGTCGAAGAGCATCCTCCCGAGCTCCGCCTCCACGTTCGATCTCAGCTCCTCGGCGGAGATTCCGTGGGAGGAGAGGTCGTCCATGCCGTGGCCGTCCCCGTCCTCGGACTGTCTGACGGAGGCCGCCGCGGCGCAGTAGGCGGAGGAAACCACCAGCAGTGTGACGGCTATGACCGCGAACGGCATGCTGCCAGAACGCCCCTTTTCCAAGGTCTTGTGATTCATGACCGTTCTTCTGCGAAAGCCCATTATAAGGCTCGGATTGCAGTTAGTCGGTTAGCGCCAGCCGGTCCTTTTCCCCTTATATATTATATAGGGCCAAGTTTTTTTCTGATACATGTGCGCAACGGTAAAACCTTATTCGGCGGCAGTCGGCCTTCCCAAGAAGACCACTTCTCTCTGCCCCGAGTGCAGCAAAGCCATCGAGGCAACCATCTTCGAGAAGGACGGAAAGGTCTACATGGAGAAGAACTGCCCCGAGCACGGAAAGTTCACCGACATCTACTGGTCTGACGCCAAGAAGTACCTCGAGGCCGAGAAGTTCGCCAAGGACGGAACCGGACTCTTCAACTCCATGGACGAGACCCTCGCAGAGGGCGAGAACGTCCACATCATCGTCGACGGCCAGAGACTCGACATGAAGTCCCCGACCGCCCTCGCCAACCTCGATCTCACCAACAGATGCAACATGAAATGTCCCATCTGTTTCGCCAACGCCATGGACTGCGGATACGTCTACGAGCCCGACTTCGAGACCGTCTGCAAGATGATGGACGCCCTCCGCAACGAGAAGCCCATCGCCTGTACCGCGATCCAGTTCTCCGGAGGAGAGCCCACCGTCTACCCCAAGCTGGTGGAGGTCATCGCGGCCGCCAAGGAGAAGAAGTTCGCACAGGTCCAGATCGCCACCAACGGTATCGTGTTCTCCAAGAACTACGAGAAGCTGAAGGAATGCGCACAGGCCGGACTCAACACCATCTACCTCCAGTTCGACGGACTCGATGACGACATCTACATGAGGTCTAGGGGAAGGAAGATGATGTCCGTGAAAGAGGGCGTCATCGAGAACTGCAGGAAGCTCAGGCAGGAGACCGGACACAGCCCCTCCATCGTTCTTGTGGTCACCACCGTCATGGGACTCAACGACCACGAGATCGGAGACATCCTGAAATTCGCCATCAAGAACAGGGACGTCGTCAGGGGAGTCAACTACCAGCCTGTTGCATTCACTGGAAGGGTCACCAACGAAGAGGTCTCCCAGGGAAGGATCACCCTTACCGACGTCGCCAAGCGCATCTGTGAGGACACTGGATACACCACCATGGACGACTGGTACCCCGTACCCACCGTGGCCGGAATCTCCAACTACGCATCCATCATCCTGGGTCAGAACAAGATCACCTTCCCGACCCACCCCCACTGCGGTCTCGCTACCTACTTCTTCATCTCTCAGGACGGAAGCAAGGTCGTACCCCTCCCCTCCTTCCTGAAGGTCGAGGAGTTCGTCAAGGGACTCGACGAGATCGCGGCCATCGCCGAGAAGAAGAAGTTCAAGAAGCTCACCGCACTCAAGGTCAGGAAGCTCCTGCTCCAGTGCCTCATCGAGGAGAAGATGCCTGAGGGACTCACCAAGAATGGTCTCATCAGCACCCTGCTCGGAATCATGAGCAAGAAGTCCAAGGACACCCTCGCAGGATTCTCCTGGGGAATGATGTACGTCGGTGCCATGCACTTCCAGGACCATTACAACTACGACTTCGAGAGGGTCAAGCGCTGCTCCATCCACTACGTGACCCCCGACTGCAGGATCATCCCCTTCTGCGCCTACAACAGCGGAATCGAGCTCCGTCAGGAAGTCGAGAAGAAGTTCTCCATCTCGCTCTCCGAGTGGAAGGAGAAGAACAAGGCGGAATACGAGCAGACCGTCGGAGAAATCCAGAAGAATTACCCCATCGTCCCCAAGGACGAGGAAGAAGCTCCCAAGGAGTGAACAACATGAAAGTAAACGAATCCAGATGCCTTCACTGCGGAGGTTGCGTGGGCTCCTGCCCCCAGAACGCGATCTTCCTCAACGATTACGTACTCGAGTTCAGCGACAAGTGCACCAGGTGCGGAATCTGCGTCGGGCTCTGCCCCGTGCAGGCGCTCACTCTCGAACCCAAGGGGGCCAAGCAATGAAGACCGAGATCGTCAACGGAATCAAGAGGATCACCTGTCAGATCCTGATCGTCGGCGGAGGACCCGCCGGAGGAATGGCCGCCAAATGGTGCGCCAAGGGAGGACTCGACACCCTTCTCATCGAGAAGAAGGCCGAGGTCGGAGCACCCCTTAGGTGCGCCGAGGGAGTCTCCAAGGCATGGCTCGACGAGGTCGGAATCGTTCCCGACCCCACCTGGATCAGGGGAGACATGAAGGGAGCGATCCTCAAATCCCCCGACAGGACCACCTTCCAGCTCGACGAGTCCAAGGCAGGTGCCGAGGTCGGATACGTCCTCGAGAGGCACCTCTTCGACAAGGCCCTCGTCAGGGACGGAATCGCCGCCGGAGCCAAGGTCATGATGAGAACCTCCGCCACCGACGTCATCCGCGACGAGAACGGCAAGCTCATCGGAGTCAAGGCCATCGAGTACGGAGAGCCCATCGAGATCTACTGCGACTGTATCGTCGGAGCCGACGGATACGAGTCCCAGGTGGGAAGGTGGGCCGGCATCGACACCAAGCTCAAGCTCAGCGACATCGACTCCTGCATCCAGTACAGGATGGTCAACGCCGACGTCGCCCCCGACTACTGCGAGTTCATCATCGGATCCGAGGCACCTGGAGGATACATCTGGATCTTCCCCAAGGGCAACGGAGTCGCCAACGTCGGTATCGGGGTCATCGGAACCGAGGCCAAGAAGAGGCCCGGACTCGCCAAATAGTGTCTCGACGAATTCATCGCCAAGGACAGCAGGTTCGACAAGTCCTGCGCTGTCGAGGTCATGGGTGGATTCGTATCGACCTGTCCCGGACTCGAGGACGGAGCTATCGCCGACAATATCCTCCTGATCGGAGATGCCGCAAGGATCATCGACCCCATCACCGGGGGAGGTATCTGTCACGCATGCAGGACCGGAATGTACGCAGGAAAGGTCCTGACCGAGTGCGCCAAGACCGGCGACTACTCCAAGAAGGCCCTGCAGCCCTACGAGAAGATGTGGCGCGACAGGATGGAGGACAAGCTCTACAGGAACTGGTTCGCCAAGGAGAGGCTCGCCACCCTGGACGACGAGACCATCAACCAGCTGATGAAGCTCATCTCCACCGCCGACATCAAGAACGTCACCGTCTACAACCTTCTCAAGGCCATCAAGGAGAAGTTCCCCAAGGTCGTGGAAGGCTTCGAAGACCTGATCTGAAACCCTATCCAAGGGGCCCTTCGGGGCCCCGTACCATTTTTATCGCACTTTCCCCTACCGCAGGTTGAAGGGATGCTTTTTGGCTAAAAAGAAGAAAATCGTCAAAGCGCAGGGCGATAGCGGATTCCTCATGTCTTTCGCGGGAGGACTCATCTGCACCCTGCTTCTGGTCGTTGCCGTACCGATCATCAGTAACATCATCATCCAGCCCATTGTCGTGGACCTCATCGGTGACACCGCTATCGCGTCGCTGTCATCCGGAACCCTCGTCACCATCGTGATGTTCATCGTCTGGGTCATATTCTCCATGGTCTTCGGAGGAAGTGCCATCTTCAAGCGCTTCGGAATCATCGGAGTCATCGCATTGATCGCTGCTTACTACCTTCTCGGAAGGCTCATGGATGCGGTGATTCCTGTCGCGGTGATTATCTTGATGATTATCTGGTCTTATCACAAGGCCAGGAAATGAAACTTCAGCGGGGGTTTCCCCGCATCCTTTTTTTTCTAAAAAAATTCGACGTCTGGGTCACTTGGATTTCTTGACGTCTACCTGCACTCCTGGGACACCGGTGTTGACGATGTACGGGGTGCCTCCGTGCAGTGTGATGGCCCTTGCCACCTTGTCGGGATGGTCGGTCAGAGCGATCATGCATCCTCCTCCGCCCGAACCGGTGAGCTTAGCGCCGTAGGAGTAAGGCAGGGAGCATTCCACCAGTTTGTTGAGTTGAGGGCAGGACACTCCGAGAATGGACAGGAGCTTGTGGTTCTTGGTCATGAGGGAGCCGAGACCTACACGGTCGTCCTGCTTCATGCGCTCCATGCCCTCGAGCGTGATGTTGGCGATCTCGTCGACTATCTCCGCCGCGAAGGTGTTGCTGTCCCTGTACTTGCGGACCTTCTCCACCAGCGGGCCGGTGGGTGCCCTGATCCCGGTGTTGCCGATGACGAAGGTCATCTTGGGCACGTGTACGCGGGACACGTCCCATGCACGATCGCCCTTCTCAATCCTCCAGAGGAAGTCCTCCTGTTTGTAAGGGATGTTGAGGGCGATTCCGCCGCCGTTGGTGGAGGCGGAGGTGTCCATGGGGCTTCCCCTGCCCTGGGCGAAGTATTCCGCCTCGTACGCCTCCTTGGCGATGGTGGCGGGGTCGGTGGGCAGGCCCTTCAGCTTGCGGAGGGCCGCGGAATACGCTACGGAGAGCGCCGCGGAGGAACCGAGACCGGACCCCGAGGGGACCCTGTCCCCGATGTAGATGGAGAGGGGGTCGTCGCCGTGCAGTTCGGAGATGAATCTCATGTGGGGGCTGACGTTGAAGCTGTTGGCGGGAGCGTTGTTGACCCTGAACTCCTTGCTGAAGTGGGCCTGCATGCTGAACCTCATGTCCATAGCGAGCGCTATGGCGGGTTTCCCGTATACGACTGCATGTTCGCCCAGTACCACGAACTTGCCCGGTGCGGAGGCGGTGACGGTTATCATTCCAATCCGTACTTTCTGAGTGTTTCCTTGATGGCGTCCCTGGGGTTCCTCATGTCGAGGAGGGGCTGGGGGATGTCCCACCATGCGTCCTCGGCGTCGGAGAGCGCCCTGACGTACTCCTCGTCGTCCTTGAACTTGTCGCGCTCGATCTGCTGGAGGGCCTTCTGCTGTTCTCCGAGGAGGTCCACCTTGAACCTCAGGTTGGTAAGTGCCAGACCGATGAAAATGTCGAGACCGGACATGACCTCGGGGGCCACCCCGGGCTCCTGTGAATCTCCGAGCATGTCGAGGAGTCCGCCGCAGGTGAGCTTGAATATCATCTGCATCTTGGCCTCCTCGTTGGGGAGCTCCATCTCCTTGATCTTGAGCATGAGGTTCTCGTACCACAGGTCCTTCAGCGCGCTCACGCGGTTGGGGTTCCTGCCGTACACGTACTCGAAGGCCTCCTCTTCCTCGGTCTTCTCGGGTTCTGTTTCGTCTCCTCCGAAGAGACGTGCGTTGGGGTCGTCGAATTCGCTCATATCCTTCCTCCTCTGATCTTCCTGACGGTGTCGGCCAGTATGTCCATTCCTTTATCGATCTTCTCCTCGCTGGCCGCATAGGAGAATCTGAGGTGTCTCTCGCCGAAGGTCCCGAACGCGGAACCGGGGGTGCAGATGAGTCCTGCCTTCACGAGCTCGTTGGCGAGGTCCTGCGACGGCATGTCCATGTCGTAGGACGGGAAGGCGTAGAACGCTCCCCTGGGCGGGATGAGGCTCATCCCTTCGATCTCGTTGATCCTCTTGGTGATGAGGTCGCGCCTGGCCTTGTAGACCTTCCTGGCGTTCTCGATGTAGGGGTCGATGCCGGGGAGTGCGCCCAGGACACCGTACATGCCGGGCATGCTGGGGCTGGCGCACACGTGGTACTGCATCTTGATGAGTGCGTCCATGCACTCCTCTTCGGCGAAGGCGAATCCCAGCCTCCAGCCGGTGACGGCCATCATCTTGGAAAATCCTCCTGCGACAACCGCCCTGTCGAGATAGGGCAGGAAGGAGCTGTGCTTGCCTTCGTAGATGAACGAATCGTAGACCTCGTCGGAGAGGATCATGATGCCCTTGTCCTTCGCGATGTCGGCCAGGGCGTTGCGGTTCTCCTCCGAGAGAACGCCTCCGGTGGGGTTCGCGGGGTTGTTGACCACGATCATCTTGGTCCTGGAGGTGATCTTCGACTGAATGTAGTCTATGTCGGGCTGGAAATCTCCCTCGGTGAGTTTGTACTCCACAGGGACTCCGCCTGCGAGCTTGGCATGCGGTGCGTAGATGACGAATCCGGGGCTGGGCACGAGGACCTCGTCGCCGGGGTCCACGAATGCCTGAGAGATCTCGAGAAGGGCGGTGGAGCCGCTGGGGGTGATGATCACGTTCTTCCCCTTCAGTTCGGGGTTGTAACGTGCGTACCTGACGGCCACGGCGTCCCTGAGTTCGGGGATGCCGGCGGTGGGGGAGTATTTGTTCTTTCCCTCCTCCGCGGCCTTGGCCATGGCCCTGATGGCCTCTGCCGGAGGTTCGAGGTCGGGCTCTCCCAGGCCCAGGTTGATGGAGTCGGGTTTGGCAAGGTCGAACATCTTCCTGATCCCAGACATCGGGACGGACTGCAGTCTGTCGGACACCTTCATGCCTTTGTTCATACGGGCGTATGTTAGACTGGATTTATATGGATACTGTCTCGCGTTGGTTCGATTTATAACTGAGTGCGCATATACGCATACATGGAATGTTCCCCCGTGCTCATCAGGATCGTCATCATCGTCGCAGGATTGGTCCTCGCGATAGTCGGTATGCTGGGATACACGGGGCTCATCGGATGGGCGGTCCCGCGTTCGGTCATGTTCGTGGGATGGGGACTCATCATCGCAGGTATCGCCTCGGGATACATCTGGTCCGATTACGGGGAGCCCGAGACCGGCGAAGACGGAACGGAGGAAGAATGATGGGGAAGCATCTCACGGCGGCCATGCTGTACTACATGTTCGATTCCGCCAACATGCACAGGTGGAACGACCACTACCGCACCATCGACCTTACCGAGCTCGACAAGCAGGCCCACAAGGCGGCCATCGCCTGGTACCTCGGCAAATGCGAGGAGAGGGCGGGAAGGCCCGTCGACTGGAGGATCCTCATCGAGCACCAGCTCTTCGCTTTCATACACCGCATCGCCATCACCGACCTGAAGCCCCCGGTGTACTACGAGCTCATCAAGAAGGAGGACAACCGCAGGGCCATCAACGAGTATGCCTACAGCGTGTTCCAGGACCGCGTCCCCCAGATGGACGAGGGATTCAGGGAGAGGTTCAGGCAGTACATCTGCGAGGGCAGCAGCCTCAGAGAGGATTACATCCTCGGCGCCGCCCACTATCTCGCGACCAGGTACGAGTTCGAGCTCATCAAGGACGTGAACTCCTCCGTGATAGACATCGAGGAGACCCGCGAAGAGATCGAGGGGCAGGTGGAGAGCCACCGCGAGCACAATCTCGCAGGATTGGTGCTGCCTCCCGAGGAGGACCGCAAGTTCCAAGATTTCATCAAACTCGTAGGACAGCTGAGGTGTCAGCAGAGGTGGGCGAGGACTCCCCGCGAACCCAAGACCACGGTGCTGGGTCATTGCATCTTCGTGGCCAACAGCGTCTTCCTGAACGACCTGGACCGGGAGGGTGTAGGCGACCGGGAGATCTACAACGACTTCTACAGCGGACTGTTCCATGACCTCCCCGAGGTCCTCACCAAGGATGTGATCACCCCGGTGAAGACCAGCTCCCAGGACCTCACCGACAGCCTCGGCGACATCGAGGTCATGATGTTCAACAAGAAGGTCATCCCCCTGCTCCTCGACGGCCATTGGGTCGGCGAGCTGGGGAACATGGCGCTCCGCCCCTTCGAGCCCGTCAAGGGCATGGAGAGGGATTACGAGGCCGTCAAGGCATGCGACCTCATGGCGGCATGGATTGAGGCGTACGTCTCGATACAGTACGGGGTGTCGTCCAAGATCCTCCGCGATGCGAAGGTGCAGACCGGTTACAAGCTCATGACCGACAGGAAGGGCGCCCGTATCGGGGTCTCGCAGATCCTGGCGGATTTCGAAAAGATGACCATCTGAGGTCCGGGAGAAATCCCCGGACCCCAGGTTTACTGTTTTTCTCAGAAGGTTTTCTTCTTCTCGGGGGGCACGATCTTCTCCTGCCCGCCCATGTAGGGCCTGAGGACCTCAGGGATGGTGACGCTTCCGTCAGCATTCTGATAGTTCTCGAGGATGGCTACCATGGTCCTGGGAAGGGCCATTCCGGATCCGTTGAGGGTGTGGACGAATTCGCTCTTGAGGTGGGGTTCGGGCCTGTACTTGATCCTGGCGCGTCTGGCCTGGAAGTCGAGGAAGTTGGAGCAGGAGGATGCCTCGAGCCACCTGTTGCTGCCGGGTGCGAAGAGCTCGATGTCGTAGCACTTGGCGCAGGAGAAGCTCTGGTCGCCGGTGCACAGCAGGAGGACGTGGTACGGAAGACCCAGGGCCTTCACGAGTTCCTCTGCGTCGCCTCTGAGCTCCTCGAGGGCCTGCCAGGAGGTGGAGGGCTCCACGAACCTGACCATCTCGACCTTGTTGAACTCGTGGACACGGATGATTCCGTTGGTGTCGGCGTGCTTTCCGACCTCCCTTCTGAAGGAAGGCAGGTAGGCGGTGAGCTTGAGGGGAAGGTCCTCCTTGGTGAGGATCTCGTCCTGGAGCAGGTTGGTCACGGGGACCTCGGCGGTGGGGTTGAGCCACAGGTCGTCCCTCTCCAGCCAGTACATGTCGTCCTTGAGGTTGGGGTATTGTCCGGTTCCGGTGACGGCCGCGGTGTTCACGACCACAGGAGGGAACACCTCGGTGTATCCCTGCTTCTTGTGCATGTCGAGGAAGAAGCTGATGAGAGCCCTCTCCAGCCTCGCTCCGTCGCCCTTGAGGCAGTAGAATCCGGAGCCTGCGACCTTGACGGCCCTCTCGAAGTCGACGATGTTGAGGTCCAGCATCAGCTGGGCGTGGTCCTTGGGGGTGAAGTCGAACTTCCTCTTCTCTCCCCATTCGTAGACGACCACGTTCTCGGTGTCGTCCTTTCCGAGGGGAACGTCGTCGGCGGGGATGTTGGGGATGTTGAGGACGCAGTCCATGCGGATCTCCTCGAGCTTGGCCATCTCGTCGTCGTTGGCCTTGATCTTGTCCCCGACCTCGCGCATCTCGGCAATCTTCTTATCCTTCTCCTCGCCCTTGGGCATCTTGGAGATCTCCTGGGAGACGGTGTTCCTGGTCTTCCTCAGCTGGTTGTTCTCCTGGGTGAGCTGCCTCCACCTGCCGTCGGCCTCGAGGAATCTGTCGAGGATGGCGGTGTCTTTGTTCCTGTGGATGAGCATTTCCCTGATCTTCTCGGGGTTGGACCTAATCACTTCAATATCGAGCACGGTTTGTCACCTTAGTTATCGGTTTTTTTCTGACACTGGGAATCCCAGGTCCTCTTGTCCGTGAGGATTATAACTCCTCCGCGGACGTCGACTATCACGGAGCCGGTGGCCGCGGCGATCTCCTCCGCCACGGTCTTCGTTTCTGCCTCCGCGTTGTTCAGCACCTTGATCTTGATGAGGCGTCTCTTCTTCAGCTGCTGGACGACCTCGTTGTTGAAGTTCTCGTCGACCCCGTCCTTTCCCACGTGGACGGTGGGGTCGATCTCGAGCGCGCGCCTCATGAGTTCCTTCTTTGCCTGACTTGCGGTCATTTTCTCTGCTCCTTGAGATAGGGCATGCGCCGGACCTCGCCGCAGGCGCATCCCGATGTGATCTTTCCGCCGGTCAGCCTGACTCTGCAGTTGATCCCGGGCATCATCGGGAGCAGGCACTTCTTGCAGTACCTGAAATCACGGGGCATCTCCGTTTGGGCCTTGCCGCATATCGCACGGGCCAGTTCGACGTAGCGTCTGGCGCGGTCGTCCCTGCCGTCCCTGACGGCCTCGCAGGCGAGGCGGGTCAGGATCGACACGCGCTCGTCGCCGATCTTACGGACGTCCTTGCGGGGTATGCGTTTAGCCATCGTATCAGCCACCCTACCGTGGGACTAATATAAAACGTTCTCTCGCACGAGCGTGCGCGGAAACGTCCCCGCGGGGGCGGGGAATCCCTTAGGAGAGGCGTACCGTACCGATAGACCCAGACTGTCGGAATTACCTATTATTGGGGGCTTCCGGGACCGCGGTCGCGCCCCGTTATCCGCGGGCGCCGTCACGGGGAACCCTTTTATTAGACTGTTGCGCGTACGGATAAGACAGGTGTTCATCGTGGAGACCTCGGAATACGAGCAGGCAGCCCAATCGGCGGAAGTCGTCGCTTTCGATGTGTTCGATACTCTGATCACGCGCCCGTTCATGCGGCCCACCGACCTCTTCCGTTTCATGGAGAAGGAGTACCAGGCCGCGAATTTCGCCAACGCCCGCATCCTGGCCGAGAGGCTCGCCCGCAAGGCCATCCGCCAGGAGATCGACCTCGACGAGATCTACACCATGATGGACGAGGGATACCAGTTCCTCAAGGACCGGGAGAAGGAGCTGGAGGTCGCCTACACGGTGGCCGACGTCTCCGCCAAGGCCCTCTACGACAAGGTCCTCGGGCAGGGCAAGAGGATCATCCTCGTCTCCGACATGTACCTGCCCGAATCGGTCCTGGCCGAGATGCTGTCCGTCTGCGGATACGGCGGCTACGAGAGGCTGTTCCTCTCCAATGTGGCGGACCGCAACAAGGCCTCGGGGGACATCTACGACCACATCGTGAGCGACCTCGGCGTGCCCGCGGACCGCATCGTGATGATCGGCGACAACAAGAAGGCGGACGTCGACAATGCCGTCAGACACGGACTGAAGGCGGTGAGATGGGTCCCCCTGAAGGAGAGGTACGCACCCACCCACAGGAAGGAGATGTCGTTCTTCCGCCGCCGCAAGACGGTCGATGCCTCCATGATCGTCGCCGTCGACATGCTCATGTGGGCAGAGGGGGGCAAGCACGACTACTGGTACGATATAGCCAGGAGGTTCGGCGGACCGATGGCCTACTCCTTTGGGAACTACCTGATAGCAAACTCCCAGGGATTCGACCGGATCATCTTCTTCTCCCGCGACGGACACATCCCCATGCTGGCCTACAAGGAGCTCGGGGGCACGCTGCCCTCTAGCTACGTGTACTGCTCGCGCAAGATCTGCACCGCGATGGGGAACCTCAACCTCGCGGACAGGGACTCCCCGTATACCGTCCTGAGGTACCTCTACGGCACCGGCAGGCTCGAGGACATAGCTCTGGAGTCCATGAAGGATTTCGAAAGTGCCAGAGAGTATTTCAAGACGAACGAGGAGACCGTCAGGAAGGCATGTTCCGACGCCCTCTCGGAGTACCGCGGATATCTCGCTTCGGAGCTGTCCGGCGCCTGCAACGTGCTCGCCGTTGACACCACCACCATGAGGTACTCCTCGCAGACCCTGGTGGACGAGTGCACCGAGGCCAGGATCACCGGGGCATATTACGCTACCACCGCGGCCGGCGAGCCGGAGCACATAGTCTACCAGGACCGCACCGGCCAGAGGCTCACCTGGTCCTACGTCAACCTGGCCGAGTTCTTCTTCAGCAGCGCGGAGTCTCCGCTGGAGGACGTCAGGGACGGGAAGCCCGTCTTCAGCAGCGAGATCTCTCCCGAGGAGGCCTTCCGCCAAAGGATCCAGCCCTCTCTCGAGGAGGGCCAGATGGATTACATTCGCTTCGCGTCCGGACTGTTCCGCAAGAACGACATCTGTTACGACCCGGACACCGTCGACGCATGGCTGAGGGTGCTGATCTCCTCGGAGAAGGGCAGCGACGAGAACAGGCTGTCCGGTTTTAGGTGGGGCGTGGACAAGGGCCACAGGGATTACCGCCCGCTGCTGTTCAGGGCCTCCCAGCTCCCATTCGCCATCAAACAGAAGGTCGCTGGCAAACTGAAATGAGCCCGCGTCCGGAAACATAGGGCTTCCGCGTTCCCACCAGCAATAGGGTTATATAGCGTTTGGAGTTTGGGTGTTCTATTCACTAAATAAAAGGTGGCATCAATGGTAAGAAAACCAGCATCGATGTACAGAAGGATCACGGGAATGGCCTACACTCGCCGTGAGTACATGGGCGGAGTCCCCGCTGTAAGGATCAGTCAGTTTGAAATGGGAAACGTCAGGAAGGAAGCAGAGTTCCCCGTCGTTTTCACCCTCAAAGTAAAGAACCGCGTTCAGGTCAGGCACACTGCCATCGAGGCAGGACGTATCGCGGCCAACAGGGTGCTCTCCAAGCTCCCCCTCGAGACCTACCACTTCAAGGTCAGGGCATACCCCCACGTCGTTCTCAGGGAGAACAAGCTCGCAACCGGAGCAGGAGCAGACCGTGTTTCCAGCGGAATGCGCCGTGCATTCGGAAAGACCGTCGGAACCGCTGCAAGGCTTGAGTGTAACCAGGCAATCTACACTGTCTACACCAACCCCAACAACGCTGCCGCAGTCAAGGACGCTCTCTGGAGAGCATCCATGAAGCTCCCCTCCCCCTGCTACGTCGACGTAGAGAAGGGACTGGAACTCGTCCACTGATGCTGTTCAATCTACAGATTGATACTATCGAAAGCTGGATCCGCGACAGGGGTTTCACCTCTGTCGCTCTCCAGCTTCCTGAAGGGCTCAAGCTCCGGGCCATAGAACTTTCTGAGCAAATTTTCAAAGATACGGGAGCCAAGGTCGTAATTCTGGGATATCCGTGCTACGGTGCCTGCGACCTGTTCACCGGTTACAAATCATACGCACAGGGTCTGGTCCATTTTGGCCATTCCCCCATACCCAATCTCCCCCAGGACGATGACGTGCTCTACATCGAGGCACGCGCCGAGGTGGAGATCGATGCACCCCTTACCGCATATACCGACAAACTCCCGGGGTCGGTGGGACTTCTCGCTTCGGTACAGTATGTGCACCTTCTGCCCAGGGCCAAAGAGATAATCGAATCCACGGGCAGGAAGGCACTCATCGGCAAGGGCGACGGGCGCATATTCTATCCGGGACAGGTACTCGGATGCAACTGTTCGTCCGCCATCGCCGTCCAGGACGAGGTGGACTGCTACCTGTTCCTGGGCGAGGGCGATTTCCATCCGCTCGCAGCCACCTTCGGAGTGAAGAAACACGTCATCATCCTCAATCCCGTCACGGGAGAGATCCGTGACCTCGACGACAAGCGCGACCGCATCCTGAGGAGGCGTTTCGCCGCCATCTGCGCTGCCGACAAGGCAGAGAGGTTCCTCGTGATCGTGTGCGGGAAAGTCGGTCAGTGCCGTATGGCCGCGGCCGATGATATCGAGGAGAAACTGAGGGCTGCAGGCAAGGAGGTCTACCGTCTGGTTACGGACGAGGTCTCTCCGGCCGCATTGATACATTACAGGGTCGACGCATACGTGAACACGGCATGTCCCAGGATAGCCATGGACGACTCCGTGAGATACGATCATCCTATGCTCACGATCCCGGAGACCGAGATAGTCTTAGGCCTCCGCACATGGGACGATTATGTCTTCGATTCGATCTGACGCGGATTTTTGATGCCGTGCTCTTTCATGTACCTCTTCGCACCCTCCTTTATCCTGATGTTCAGGATGACCACCGACGACATGACCAGGATCATTCCGAGGATGTTGGATGCGGACAGCGATTCCCCGAAGAAAACGAAGCCGACCAGTGCGGCTGCCACGATCTCCACCATGTTGATGACCGATATGGTCGTCGCTTCGACGAACCTCGCCGACCAGGCCATGAGGAACATGGGGATCAGGGTGAGGGCCAGGCTGAAGATAAGGGTGTATCCGATGCCCTCGAAGCTGAACATCTCCGTGACGGTCCTGCCGATATCGATCAGCGGGAGGCTGACCAGGGTGGAGACGAGGAAGCAGTAGAACACGTAGGAGGCGGGGTCCTTGCCTTTCCCGACGTAGATGCTGTTGCCTATGAGGTACAGCCCGAAACACAGTCCGGAGAACAGGGCGCTCAGGATGCCCATGACGTTGCTGCTGCCGGTGTTGAAGAAGCCCCCGGTCACCAGCATGCAGCCGAGGAAGGCCACGAACATTGCGATGAGCTTCCTGCCCGTGATCCTCTCATGGAAGATGAAGAGGGACAGGACCAGCACGTAATAGGGGAAGGTCATCTGTAGCAGGGACGACAGTGCCAGAGTGGTGTTATCCTGGGCATAGAAGAGGGTCACGTCCGAGAGCAGTTTCATCACTCCGAAGGCAATCATGAACACGAGGTCCTTCAGCTCCACGGAGAATAGTTTCCTGTTGGTGAGGAGCAGGATGAGGAACAGTCCCAGCGTGGTGAGTGACTGCCTGATGAAGGACACCTCGAAGGAGTTCAGGCCGTGCGCGAAGAAGTAGCGTGCGCAGACCCCGAGGAAACCGAAGAGGGTGCACCCCAGGGTGATTATGATTACGGCCTTTCTGCGATCCATGAGATAACGGGCCAGGGAAAGGAACCGCCTATTAAGTGATTGCGTGCATGTTTGCACGTACGCGCGATAGTCCTAAATAGCGCTCGCAGGATATTCGTGGTATGCTCAAGTCCGATATTCTTTTGGACGAGGACCTTCCGAACGTCAAGGTCGGAATCGGATGCGCCCCCGATTCGAAGTTCGTAGAGGTCAGTGTGCGCGCACTCAACAATCCCAACGTCATCATCTACAGGGACCCCCAGAAGCTCGCGGACGATCTCGCCAGCGGCAAGATCGACGCGGCGGTCCGCGGAGACATGTCGTCCTCCAAACTGCTCCCCCTAATCAAGAAGGCCCTGGGCCTCGAGATGCTCCAGAGGGTAGTCATCATGGGATACAGGGACAGGGCCGTGTTCATCGCCCCCGTCGGCATCGACGAGGGATGGACCGTCGAGGACCGCGTGTCCATGGCCGAGCGCTCCGAGGCGCTCATGCAGAAGCTCGGATGCGGTGACGTGCGCATCGCCGTCATGTCCGGCGGAAGGGACGAGGACATCGGCAGGATCGATGTGGTGGACGAGAGCATCACCGATGCTGTCCAGATTGTCAAACAGCTCAAGAAGAAGGGATACGACGCCTATGATGCGGAGATCCTCATCGAGGATGCCATGGAGGATGCGGACCTCATCATCGCTCCCAACGGCATCACCGGCAACCTAATCTTCAGGGTCATGCACTTCATCGGCAACGCCCCCGCTTTCGGAGCGCCCCTCATCAACAGCGACAAAGTGTTCGTCGACACCACCCGTGTCAAGACCGACTACACCGACTGCATCGTTCTCGCCATGAAACTCGCAGGGATGAAAGAATGAGCATCCTCGAGATCGACGGCGAGCACGCGGGGATCAAGTACTCCGCCTGCCACTTCATCCCCAACCACGAGAAGTGCTCCAGGCTCCACGGCCACAGCTATGTCATGCGCCTCCGTCTCGAAGGGGACATCAATGAGGAGAACGGCATGATCATGGACTTCGTCATCCTCAAGAAGATGCTGAAGCAGATGATGAACGAGATGGACCACATGATCCTCCTCCCCGCCAAGTCGGACATAGTCCACCTGGAGGAGAAGGACGGACTCGTCCACGTGGAGTGCAACGGGAAGAGGTACATGTTCCCCCGCATGGATGTCGTCCTTCTCGACATCCCCACCACCACCGCGGAGGAGATGACCAAGATGATGACCGAGCGCATGGTGCGCGAGGTCGACTTCCCCAAGAACGTCAGATCGGTCTCCGTGGGACTCGACGAGGAACGCGGCCAGACCGCCTGGTACACGGTGGAGTTGAAATGACCCAGAAGGCGGTGGTTCTCCTATCGGGAGGTCTCGATTCGACCACCACTCTGGCCATAGCGCTCGCCGACGGTTGCGAGGTCACCGCCCTCAGCTTCAGATACGGGCAGAGGCATACCAGGGAACTGACCTCCGCCGAGAACGTATGCAGGCATTACAACGTCAACCACGTCGTCATCGACCTGAACCTCTCATCGTTCCGTTCCGCCCTCACCCGCAAGGACATCGACGTCCCCCTGGACCGCGAGGGCGACCTGGCGGAGAACATCCCGATCACCTACGTGCCTGCCAGGAACATAGTGTTCCTGAGCATCGCCGCCGGACTGTGCGAGTCCATCGACGCGGACAGGATATACATCGGCGCCAACGTCGTCGACTATTCCGGATATCCCGACTGCAGGCCCGAGTTCTTCGAGGCCTACGAGGAGATGCTGGCCAAGGGCACCAAGACCGGTGTCGAGGGCCACCCCATCAAGATCATGCTCCCCATCCTCCACATGTCCAAGGCGGACATCGTCCGCACCGGCAAGAAGCTGGGGGCACCGCTGGAGCTCACCTGGTCCTGCTACAACGGCGGGGACAGGGCCTGCGGCCACTGCGACTCCTGCCGTCTGAGACTGGAGGGATTCAGGCAGGCCGGATACAGGGACGAGATCCCCTACGAGGACGGTGTCCGGCAGTGAGGATAGTGGAGACTTTCCTGTCCATCCAGGGCGAAGGCTTGATGATCGGTCGCCTCACATTCTTCATAAGGGCGGCAGGATGCAACCTCAGGTGTGCCTGGTGCGATACGAAGTTCTCCCTCGATCCCAAAGCGGGTTCCGACATGACCGTCGACCAGCTCGTCGAGGCGGTCGGAGCTACCGAGAACGTATGCTTCACCGGCGGCGAGCCCCTGGAGCAATCCGATGCCGGAGAACTCCTCGAACGTCTTGTCAGGGCCGGCAAGACCGTGGTCCTGGAGACCAACGGATCCAAGGACCTGAGGGATGTGCCAGCATCCGATAAAATCATCATCAGCATGGACATAAAATGTCCTTCATCGGGCATGCAGGACCGCATGTGCCTGAACAACCTGAACATCCTCTCCCGCAAGGACCAGCTCAAGTTCGTGATCTCCGACAGGACCGATCTCGAGTACGCCGAGAGGTTCCTGCAGGAGCATCCCGTGGACACCAACGTGATATTCAGTCCCGTGGGCGGTATGGACCTCGGATTCCTCGCGGAGGAGGTCGTCTCCAAGAAACTTGATGTCAGGGTGCTTCCCCAGCTGCACAAGATAATCTGGGGAGATAAGCAGGGAGTGTGAGGCGGGGCCTCACTGCTTCCCTTCGAATTTCTTCTCGAGTTCTATCCTTCTCTTCAGGTCGTCGAGGTTCTCCTCGACGGTCCCGTCGGCGTCGTACCATACACGGATCCCGGCCTTCTGCAGGATCTCGAGTCCGTGCATGCCGATGCCTCCGCAGATGACCGCGTCGACCTTCAGGGAGGCGATGGCCTCGGCCACCTTGTAGCCGGCCATCTCCTTCTCGGAGAACTCGTTGTGGACCACGGTATAATCGTAGGTGTCGAGGTCCACTATGAGGAAGTAGGGGGAGTGACCGAAGTCCTCCCCGACGAGGGAGCCGAGGGTGTCTCCCTCGGCGATGACTCCTACCTTCATTTGGACATATCCTTCTTCTGGGCCTTGAGGACCTCGGGGTGGTTCTCGATCGTGTCGACGATCTTGGAGACCACGGACTTGAAGGCCTTGGCGGATGCACTGTCGGGCTCGGCGATGACGACGGGCATTCCCTTGTCGCCGGAGTTCACGACGCCTGCCTCGAGGGGGACGCGTCCGAGGAACTGGATTCCGAGCTGGTTGGCGGCGTCCTCTCCTCCGCCGGACTTGAAGATGTTGGTGACCTCTCCGCAGTGGGGGCAGACGAATCCGCTCATGTTCTCCACGATACCGATGATCGGGATGTTGGCGATGCTGGAGAAGGTGACGGTCTTCCTGGCGTCGAGGAGGGAGACCTCCTGGGGGGTGGTGACGATGACGGTACCGTCGGCCTTGGGGATGAGCTGGATGATGGAAAGTGCTTCATCACCGGTTCCCGGGGGCATGTCGATGATGAGGTAGTCCAGAGGGCCCCAGTTGACGTCCTCGATGAACTGCTGCACGGCGCTGGACCTGACGGGGCCCCTCCAGGTGAGGGCGGAGTCCTTGCTGGGCAGGAGGAAGGCCATGGAGACCAGCTTGAGGGACGGGGGGACGTCCACGGGGACGAGGAGACGGTTGTCGTCGACGCTGAGCTTCTCGTCCTCGACGTGGAACATCTTGGGGATGTTGGGTCCGGTGATGTCCACATCCATGATACCGGTCTGGTATCCCTGCATGGAAAGGGTCTCCGCGATGTTGGCGGAGACGGTACTCTTTCCGACTCCTCCCTTTCCGGAAATGACGATGATGACGTGTTTGATGTTCTCGAGGGTCCTGAGACGCCTGGTCTCCTCCTCGATCTCTTCTCCGGTGAACATTGGTTTGCTCATGAGATTACTCCTAGGCTCCGCAACTCCCTATTGACTTAAAAATGTGTTCTGTAGGGCCGTTAACTTTTCAACGCCCAGGCACCATGATTAACTATCCGCTCCCCGGTACCGGATGTATGCCCATCGGAGACCCCCACGGGGGCAATTTCACCTATACCTACGAGGGACTTCCCGAGTCGCTGTTCATGGTCAGCGTACCGTCCAAGGACCCGGAGAAGGCCCTGCTGTTCTACCGCGACATCCTGATGATGGAGGTCCTGTACCACGGGCCGGACGAAGCGGTCGTACGCCGCGGGAGCGCCACCCTGCGCATCTTCCGTTCGGAGAACACCGGGATAGACACAGGCATCTTCATCGGCGTGGAGGAACCCTACGACTTCCACCGCAGGATGATCGACGAGGGCGTACGTTTCAAGATGGATCCCAAGAGGCTGCCCATGGGCGTCGCCACCTCCTTCTTCGACGATGACGGCAACATCCTCTACGTCATCGAGACCGGCGCGGTGCCCTGCGAAGAACATAAATCCTGAGCGGGGATTGAGAGTCCCATGAGAGCCCTCATCCTCAACGGCAGCGCGCGCCCCATCGGCAGCACCGGCAACATCGTGGGAGACATCATCGAAGAACTGGAGAAGGGCGGGGTCGAGACCCTGCACGTCCCCCTCTACGAGTACCACTTCACCCCCTGCAACGCCTGCCGCACCTGCGAGATGAGGGGCGACGGCATGTGCGCCGACCAGACCGACGGGACCAACGAGATCCTCGACGTCATGAGGCAGGCCGACATCATCATCCTCGCCGCACCCGGGTACGCGGGCGGGATGCCCGGACTCATGAAGCTCTTCCTGGAGAAGGCCGCCTTCATCCTAGCCAAGGGCGACAGGGGACTCCACGGCAAGTACGGCGCAGTCGTAACTGTCGCCGAGCATGACGGTGCCGATGCGACCTACAACGAGCTCGTGTACTGGATGCTCCACAGCGAGATGCTCGTGATCGGAAGCTATCCTCTCACCTCCTTCAAGACCGGTTTCGACGACTACCGCAAGGACGTCTTCGGCATGAAGGGCCTCAAGAACCTGATCTCCCATATCCTGGAGATCTCGGACAAAGAATGATGAGGGCCCGAAGGCCCTCTTTTTGACGGTTTCAGATAAAGAAGAACCCGCAGTTCTCGGCGATGCAGGCCTTGGCCATGGTCTCCATCCTCTCGACGGGACCGGAGTAGCGGTGGGCCGCCATCTTACCCTCGTCGATGAGGGCGGGCTTCAGGACCTCGCACTCCCTGAGGAGTTCCTTGGCGTCCTCGACGGAGAACTTCCTGTGGTCGGCTGCGGCCTCGATCGCGGATGCGACGATGGGGCAGTTGTACTTCTGGGCGATCTCGGGGAGCTTGGAGCTCTCGGGTCCGAAGGTGCCGATGCAGTCCTTGCCCTTGTTCCATGCGAGGGGACAGCTGGCACATGTGGCGTCCATCTCCTCGAAGGTCAGGTTGTCCCATGCGTTGATGCGGTCGGACTGGCTTCCCTTGGACAGTACCTCGGCCTTCTTGGACTCGTCGAGCTTGGTGAGGTCGACCCATCCGTTGGGGATCTTTTTGGCGAGGGGCTTCAGGACCGCCAGGTCCTCCTCGTTCTTGATCCTGTCCATGAGGAAGATGGTGTTCTTCTCGCTGAACCTGTTCCTCTTCATGAAAGCCTCGTAATCGGGGAATGCCTTCCGGGCGTCCTCGATGGAGACTGCCTCGTCGTATTCCTGGAGATCGACGAAGTCGTCCTTGTTTACCATGACCTTGATGAGCTGGAGCTTCAGGGCCCTGCAGGGTGCCCTCTCGGCCTCCATCTCGCATACAGCGATATCGACCATGCCCCCGCCATAGCCTTCCACCTATATGGAATAGGTGTCGCGCGGGAACGGGGTCCCCGTTCGACAATGCTTTATGCCTGCCTGCACATTAATGACCATCATGGCAGACATCAGAATACGCAAGAGGAAGAGGCTCAGAAACAAGGAGGTCAAGGCGCTCTCGGAGGAGTTGGAATCCGTCCTGGGAGTCCCGGTTTTCTCCGACAGCGAACCCGTCGACCGTGCCGAGAGCACGGACATGGACCTCATCATCGTGTCCAACGACATCCTCGGATTCATCATCGGCGAGAAGCCGTTCCTCACCGTCAGGGGAGTTCTGAAGTACAAGCCGGTCAGGCGCTTCGTGACCGTGGACATGGGTGCGGTGCCGTTCATCACCAACGGCGCGGACTGCATGGGCCCCGGCATCGTGGATGCCGACGAGTCCATCCAGGAAGGGGACTACGTGTGGATCAGGGATGTCAAGAACCAGGTGCCCCTGGCCGTCGGACAGGCCCTCCGCTCCGGTGCCGACCTCAAGGCCAAGCAGCCCGGCAAGGCCATCAAGAGCATCAACAACGTGGGCGACAAGCTCTGGAAAGCGGGCGAGTGAGAGCATGACCCAGGCGAAGACGGTGCACGATCCCGTCCACGGCAGCATCAAGGTGGACGGACCGTTCCTGGAACTCCTCAACAGGCACGAGATGCAGAGGCTGAGAGGGGTCAAGCAGCTGGGCTTCGCTAACCTCGTCTTCCCCGGGGCCAACCACACCCGTTTCGAACACTGCCTGGGAGCGTACCACCTCGGCGGCAAGATGGCGGAGGCCATCTCCCTGTCGGAGGAGGACAGCAACGAGGTCCGTGCCGCAGGTCTTCTCCACGACATCTGCCACGCCCCCTACTCCCATACCCTCGAAGGCATCATGGAGGAGGTCACCGGGCTGGACCACATGGAGCTCGCCAGGAACCTTGTCTTCGGGAAGATCAAGACCTTCCGCGAGAGGGACAGGGATCTCTTCGACGGGGAGGAGACCATGGCGGAGGTCATGGAGGCCGAGGGCATCGACCCTCAGGCCGTGTGTGATCTCATTGCCTACCCAGAGACCACCGCACGCGAGTCGGACCTGCTTACCTTCGAGAGGGGCCGGGACGACCATTTCCCCTCCAGGGATTATATCCACCAGATCATCCACGGCCCGGTGGACTGCGACCAGATGGACTACCTCATGAGGGACGCCCACTACACCGGCGTGGTCATGGGCAACATCGACATCGACCGCATCCTCTCGACGATGAGGGTCGTGAACGACCGTATCTGCATATTCTACAGCGGGGCACCCGCGGCCGAGGGCCTGATGGTATCCCGTTCCCTGATGTACACCTCGGTGTACTTCCACCCCACCGTGAGGGTGATGAACCGCATGATCACCAAGGCCGCTCTGGCCTCCGGACTCGACCTGAAGGAGATGTACCTCTGGGACGATTCCGACCTGGCGCAGGCCATGTTCTCCAGCGGAGGCGACGCCTCCCGCATCATGCGCAGGCTTCAGAACCGCATGTTCTACAAGAAGGCCCTGTTCCTCTCCAATGAGGAGATGACTCCCGATCTGGCACATGTCCTTTCGGAGTACGAGTCCTCCCGTAAGCGCCTGCTTCTCGAGAAGGAGATCGCCGACAGGGCCGGCGTCGAAACCGCCGACGTATGTGTGGAGATGCCGCCGTCGTCCGACTTGAGGTCGACGATGAAGATCGGCAAGACGGATGTCTCCATCGTGAACGAGGAAGGGAGGGTGAGGTCCCTCACCAAGACCTCCTCCATCGCGAAGGCGCTCCAGTCCAGGGATTCCTTCGGCTGGTCGCTGGTGGTGGCCTGTCCTGAGGAGTCGCGCGAGGCGGTACAGAAGGCCGCCGTAAAAATCCTGGGCCTCTGATCAGCCCTTCACGACGCCGATGGGCGTGAGCTTGGCTACCTTGCCGGTGAGTCCCGCGTTGCAGACGACCTCGATGATCTCGTTGACGTCCTTGTATGCATCCGGTGCCTCCTCGAGGAGTCCCGCGTCGGAGCCGTTCCTGAGGTATATGCCCTCGTCAGCCAGCTTCTTCCTGACGGTCTCCAGGTTGAGGTTCTCGATGGCCGCCTTCCTGGACATCTGCCTTCCCGCCCCGTGGCAGGTGGAGCCGAAGGTGTCCGTCATGGCCCCCTTGCGTCCGGCGAGGACGTAGGTTCCGGTGGACATGTCGCCGGGGATGAGGACGGGCTGTCCGTAATCCCTGTACTTCTGGGTTATCTCGGACCTGCCGGGTGCGAAGGCGCGGGTGGCGCCCTTCCTGTGAACCAGGACCTCGGTCTTGTGGCCGTCGTAGTCGTGGGTCTCCATCTTGGCGATGTTGTGGGCCACGTCGTAGACCACGTTCATGCCCATGTTCTCGGCGGAGTCGCCGAGCACCTGCTCGAAGGACTCCCTGGTCCAGTGGGTGATCATCTGCCTGTTGGCCCAGGCATAGTTGGCGCCGCAGCACATGGCCCTGTAGTACTCCTCCCCGAGCCTCGATGCGAGGGGTGCGCAGGCCAGCTGCCTGTCGGGTAGATTCACTGCCTGGGTCTTCACATAGTGCTCCATCTTCTGAAGGTAATCGGTGGCGATCTGGTGGCCGCATCCGCGGGATCCGCAGTGGACGGTGACGGTGATGGCGCCCTTCTTCAGACCGTAGGCCTTGGCGGTCCTCTCGTCGAAGATCTCATCCACCACGTCGAGCTCGAGGAAGTGGTTGCCGGATCCGAGGGACCCGAGCTCGGGGAGACCCCTCTTGCGGGACTTCTCACCGACGCCGGCCTGGTCGGCATCCTTCATGTGTCCGCCCTCTTCGGTGACGGCGAGGTCCTCCTCCCATCCGTATCCGTTCTCGACGGCCCATTCCGAACCTACATCGAGGATGTCGGAGAGCTCCTTCTGACCGACACGGGTGAGTCCCTTGGAACCGAGTCCGGAGGGGACGTTCTTGTAGAGTGCGTCGATGAGATCCTTCACCTTTCCGTCGATGTCCTGCAGGGTGAGGTCTGTCTTGATCAGACGTACGCCGCAGTTGATATCGAATCCGATTCCTCCGGGGGAGATCGAACCCTGGTAGGCGTCGACGGCGGCAACGCCTCCGATGGGGAAACCGTAGCCCCAGTGGATGTCGGGCATGGCCATGGAGTTGCCGACGATCCCGGGCATGCAGGCCACGTTGGCCGCCTGCTGGGGAGAATTGTCTTCCAGAACGTGCTTGATGAGATTGTCGTTGGAGTAGATGATCGCGTCGGCGTTCATGCCGGGAAGGTAGTCCCTGTCGATCCTCCATCTGTTCGCATCGATCTTCTCGATCCTGCCGTTCCATGCCATAATCCACCTTAACCGTGATGAACATTTAAAGTTTGATGATTTTAACAGTTATTCGGGCATCTGCACGGTTTTTATCTATTGTTACGATTCACTTGCAATACCTAGGTGTGTCCCCATGATGCTCAACCGCTGTCCCAAATGCTCGCCCGAAACCGGAATCCGCGTGATGCCTCCCGAGGAGACCCTCAAGAGGGTCCTCCCCCTTCTGAAGAAGGCAGGCATGGGCGAACCCGAGGATATCACGGACAAGGACAACCTCGGCATCCCGGTGTTCTCCGTCGACAGGCAGGAGACCGCTCTCGGAAAGCCCAAGTACTACAACGGAAAGGGCGCCACCCGCGAGCAGGCCATGGCCTCGGGAGTCATGGAGGCCATCGAGAGGTACAGCGCCGAGCAGCGCGACACCGACGATGTCGTGGTGGGCACCTACGAGCAGGCCAAGGAGGCCATGATGACGGTGAATCCCGCCGACCTCATCCTTCCCCTCCCGGTACTGGATGTCTACCCCGTGGCGGACATCGCGTGGACCAGGGGATTCGAGATGTTCAGGGGCTGCCACATCCTGGTCCCCGCCTGCGCCGTCTTCTACCCCTACTTCCCCAACGGGGATTACCCCCTGTTCAAATGGCACACTAACGGGATCGCGTCCGGCAACACCATGGAGGAGGCCATCCTCCACGCGCTCTTCGAGGACATCGAGAGGGACGCCTGGTCCATCGCCGAGTACAACGACCGTTCCAACGCCGACATCCTGATACGCGACAAGGACTCCGTCCCCGCGCAGCTCATCGCCAAGTTCGAGGCCCAGGGCATCAAGGTCCACCTCAAGGACCTGACGAGTGACCTTGGCATCCCCACCATCGGGGCCGCCGCGGACGACACCGTCACCAAGGACCCCGAGCTCCTCACAATCGGAGTGGGCACCCATCTGAACCCCGAGATTGCGGCCATCCGCGCCATCACCGAGGTGGCCCAGAGCCGCACCACCCACAAGCACGGAATGAAGATCAACGCGCAGCTGCAGAAGAAGTCCCAGGAGCTCGGATACGAGAAGATCAAGGCCATCAACCACATGTGGTATGGCGACAACGAGAAGAAGATCTACCTCGAGGACATGCCCGATCAGTCGACTCCCTACGTCCTCGATGACATCGAGGTGGTCCTGGGTAAGCTGATGGAATGCGGCTTCGACCAGGTCATCGCCGTGGACCTCACCCGTCCCGAGCTCGGTGTCCCCACCGTGAGGATGATCGTCCCCGGACTCGAGGTCAGTACCATGGATCCCGAGAGGGAGGGCGGACGTCTGCAGGGACTCTGGCCTCCTCAGAGGGACGAGTGAGCGGACGGCAATATCCCCTTCCGGAGAATTGTGAAAAGGAAGGGCCGGGGGCGAGATTTGAACCCACGTCGGGGGATCCACAGTCCCCCAGTCTAACCAAGCTAGCCTACCCCAGCCAATTAAGGTAATCCGACCATAGACTTGTGGTTAATAAACCTTACTGGCTTTTTGAAATTGAAGAAAAAGGGCCACAGGCCGAAGCCTGTGTAAGAGGTTTAGTGACTGTTACTAGTTCAGGCAGAGTAGTTCTTGACAGTGTCAGACATCATCTGCATGTTCTCGTTGGGAGTTGCAGGTGCAATTCCGCATCCGGAGGAGATGATGTTGAATCCGGCCTTGATGGACTTCAGGACGCCCTCTTTGGTCTCTTCCGCGGTTCCCTGGTAGAGGGGCCTGACGGATCCGACGTTTCCGACGAGGACGGTCTTGTCGCCGACCTTCTCGACTGCGGTGTAGGAGTCGACTTTCTCCTCGATGGAGATACCCTTACAGACGGTGACCATCTGGTCGAGGATGGGGGTGGTGTCTCCGCAGATGTGGAGGATGTTTCCGAATCCGCCCTTGGTGTGTCCGAGTGCCTCACGGCAAGCTTTTCCTGCTGCGGTCTCGAACATGTCAGGGGAGAGCATGTCGGTGGATCCGGAAGGCTCGGAACACTGGACGACATCTGCTCCAGCGTCGATGAGTGCCTGGGTGTATGCCTTGACGTAGGGGGTCATGGCTGCGGTCCACTTCTTGACCTCGTCCTCAGCCATCATCATACCGAAGATCATGTTCTCGGTGTCGCAGAGGTTTCCGCAGATGGTGAAAACTCCGGTGTTTCCTGCAACGATGGGGTATTTCTCGGAGTCCCATTTCTTGACTCCCTTGACCTTGTTCTCCTTGAGGATCCTGCAGGACTCGATAACGACTGCGGGCCTTCCGCCGGCGAGGAACTCGTCAACGGGCATGAGCTTCTCTGCAAGATCGTCGTACTCTCCGTTCATGCAGTCGAAGTGGTAGCTGTGGTCTTTGATCATGGGTGCTGCGTCTTTCTTGTCGACTGCAACAGTGAGGCCGAACCTCTCGCTCTCTGCGGTAAGGCAGAATGCGGTCCTTGCGCCCTCCATGTCGAAACACTCGATGGTTCCGGCGGCAAGGGTTGCCATGAGGTCAGGGTTCTTGTGAGCCTCGGGCCATGCTGCTCCGAGCGCGTCCATCTGTCCGAGGGTTGCGGACTGGGTGAAGATGGCTACAGGGGGCCTGTCGAGGTTCTCTTTGTTCATAGCGGCTTGTACTCTTTCTCTAGGGGTCATTGCCATGATATGATACTCCTTGGGGATAAGAATACGCTGAAGATATAAAACTCACACCCATGGGGCGGGCGCGAGACGGATACAGGAATGGTCCTAACGGGGCCCGAGCTACCTTATATTGTAAGGAGGCTGACGTCGTCCAACTGGCCGAATTCGATGAGCCCCATCTCGGACACCCCGTATACCTTCGCGAGGCGGACGTCGCACGATTTCAGGGCGGGGGCCATGACCGCGTCGGGTCCGGGGTTTAGGTCGTTGCCGGAGGCGAAGGGGCTGAACGGCGGGATTACGATGACGCCCTCCCTCTCGGCCACCACGTAGCACTGGAGCTTGATGTACCCGCTGAGCTCGCCGGGGATCCTGACCGAGGGGTGCTCGTGGCCGATGATCACCGGTCTCACTCCCGAGTCGATGTGCCCGTGCTCGAGGCGGAAGCCCATGATGTCGAAGTAGTCGAGGGTGTTCACCCCCGTGTCGGAGAGAATCGTCTGCAGGAAGTTGTCGTGGTTCCCCTTGATGACGACGGTCTCGGCCGCCTCGTCCACCAGTTTGATGATGCTGCGGACGTCCTCGCGGGCTTGATAACTGGACCTCTTGAAGTCGTGCTTGATGTCGCCGAGCAGCACGATGCGGGCCGGCTCGTACTCGTCGAGGATGCGGTTGAGGGAGTCGCGGACCGAGTCGGTGTTGATGCGGGGGATGAACATGCCCTCCTCCTCGAGTGCGCTCTCATACCCGAGATGGAGGTCCCCGATGACCGCCGTAGGTCCTTCGTCGAGGATGAGGCACCGGTCGTTGGTTATCGTGACCCCGGGCATCACCCTGATGCGTTTAGCTCCCATTGGCGAGGGGATGTCGTTCCCTTAGAAAATTATAGTCCCACCCCGATACGGGCATGTAACATGTCAGACGAAGGGTCCCCCGAAGGTCTCCCCGCGAGACTGCTGACCGATCTGAAGCGCGCCGCTTCCGCTTTGATGAGGGCACGTTCCGTCGATGTCATCACCCATATCGATGCCGACGGCATAACGGCGGGGGCCATCGCCGCCGAGACGCTCCGCCGCCTCGGGAAGACCTACACCCTCACTTTCGAGAAGAAGATCACCGAGGAGACCGTGGACAAGGTGAACCGCGACCCGAGCGACTACGTCTGGATATGCGACCTCGGCAGTGCCTACATGGGACAGTTCACCCGCAGCGGCATCGTGGTCACCGACCACCACGTGCCGGACACCAAATGGCGCAGCGGGCAGTCGATGCTCGACGCCTTCAGCGCGTCCTACCAGCTGAACCCGCACCTCTACGGGGCATCCGGTTCCTACGAGGTCAGCGGGGCCGGTATGACCTATCTCCTCTCGCGTGCCATCGACCCCAAAAACGTCGATCTGGCATATCTCGCCGTCATCGGCGCCATAGGCGACTTCCAGGACAGCCGCGAATCGAGGCTGGTGGGCTGGAACCGCGTCATCCTGCAGGACGCCGTGGACTGCGGCGACATGGAGGTCTCCTACGGCATCCGTTTCTTCGGCAGGGGCACCAGGCCCCTGGTGCAGTTCCTGCAGTACGGGGAGCCGGCGATCCCGGGCCTGGCCTCGGACGCCGACGCCTGCTACAATCTTCTCGCTGCCTGCCAGGTCCCGGCCAACAACCCCGACGGCACCCGCCGCACCTGGTGCGACCTCGACCCCGTCGAGTGCGCCATGCTCACCGACGAGCTGGTCTCCCGGGCCAGGAACGACGAGGACCGCGCTGCCCTGCTGGGCGAGCTGTACACCGTCAAACGTTACGATTTCAAGACCGGGCTCGGCGACGCCAAGGAGTTCGCCACCACCCTGAACTCCTGCGGGAGGTACGACGACGCGGACACCGGGGCCAAGATATGCCTCGGGGACCTCGACGCGCTGAAGGAGGCGGAGAACAACCGCAAGGACCACCGCAAGAACATCTCGGTGGCGCTCGCGTTCGTCAGGGACAACCATCTCCTGCGCCGCCGCAACTATGTTCAATATTTCGATGCTGGGTCTGCTATCCGTGAGACCGTCGTAGGCATCGTCGCGGGCATGATCCTGAGCAGTTCCGAGGCGGCGCCCGACATGCCCATCATCGCTTTCGCGGAGGCCGACGACGGCATCAAGGTTTCCGCCAGGGCACCCAAGTCGCTGGTGGATGCCGGCATGGATCTTTCAAAACTTATGTCGGAGGCGGCCGCGGCCGTGGGAGGCATGGGTGGCGGCCATAACGTGGCCGCCGGTGCCACCATCCCCGTGGGGAAGAAAGAGGTTTTCCTCGACAAGCTCGAGGAGCTGATCGCCGGGCTCAGTTCTTGAGAAGGGTGTAGAGCACTGCCTTCTGTGCGTGGAGCCTGTTCTCGGCCTGGTCGAAGACGACGCTGTGCTTGCCCTCGATGACGGAGTTGGTGATCTCCTGTCCCCTGTGTGCGGGGAGGCAGTGCATCACGATGCAGTCGGGCTTGGCAAGTGCCAGCAGGTCGTCGTTGATCTGGTACTTCTGGAACAGCTTGATGGCCTCGATCTCGGAGGTGGTGTCGCCCATGGAGATCCAGGTGTCGGTGTAGAGGACGTCGGCGTCCTTGCAGGCCTCCTCGGGCTCGTGGGAGGCGATGATCTTGGAACCGTTGGAGTCGGCGACCCTGGCGGCGTTGAGCATGATCTCCGCGTTGGGCATCCTGGGCGCGGGGCAGCAGGCGACCATGTCGATTCCGAGGATGGCGCATGCGTAGAGCAGGGAGTTGCAGACGTTGTTACCATCTCCGAGGTACACGAGCTTGCGTCCGCGGAGGTCTCCGAACTTCTCCTTGATGGTGACCATGTCGGCCAGTGCCTGACAGGGGTGCTCGAGGTTGTCGAGACCGCTGATGACGGGGATGGATGCCCACTCTCCGAGCTTGTCCATCATCTTGTAGTCGAAGGCACGGTACATGATACCGTGGGCGAAGCGGCTGAGGACCCTGGCGGTGTCCTCGACGGTCTCGCCGTGGCCCATCTGCATCTTGGAGACGTCCAGGTAGAGGGCGTGTCCGCCGAGCTCGGTGATGGCGATGTCGAAGGAGGTCCTGGTCCTGGTGCTGGGTTTCTCGAACATCATGGCAAGGGTCTTTCCCTTGAGGGGGTCCCCGTGGTTGCCGCGTTCTTTCTTGAGCTTGATCGCAAGATCGACGAGTGCGGGCCACTCGTCCTTCATGTCCATAACTGAAATGAGATTCTTCTTGCCCATGAAGTCTAATGCCCCAATTCCAATAACTACTTTGCCCACTGGTAGGCGTCTCGAGCGGAAAACAATATCTGTTAACCATCGTTATCGGACACTATTTTATCCTGACCTGCCGATACCTGACTTATGTCAACCGTTCTTGAACAGAACAAGATGTACGCGGACCGTCTCAAGACCGTCCTGAAGCTCAGGCACGAGCCCGTAGCTTGCAAGCTCGTGAAGGAAGGGGAGGAGTTCCCCTCCTGCTGTCCCCGCGCCTCCGCACAGATGTCACACTGTCAGGCCATCTTCCGTGCCGGAGAGGGCGAGGGCAACATCCTCTACGCGGAGGACGAGTCCTGCCACGTGGGCGCCAGCGTCCTCGGCATGATGGAGACCCCCGAGAAGGTCGCCTCCGGCGAGATGCACGGCGGCATGGGCATGCACGACAGCGTCGAGGCCGCCCGCGAGATGATCGACAAGAGGATCATGATCCCCTTCAAGACCGTCGGAGAGGCCGTCTGCCCCCTGAAGGACGCGGACTTCGTGCCCGACGTGGTCGTCATCGCCGACATCCCCGAGAGGGTTTACTGGATCGTCCCCCTGGAGACCGCCGCCTCCGGAGGCCGTGCGGAGTTCAGCACCGCGCCCTTCCAGTGCTGCTGCGAGGACGTCAACGCCGTCCCCCTCGTCACTGACAGGCCCAACATCTCCATCGGCTGCTTCGGCTGCAGGAAGAGGACCTCCATCCGCCCCGACGAGATGGTCATAGGGATACCCTACAACCGCATCCCCGGCTACGTGGAGCGTCTCGGACGCTACGAGACCGGCATCATGACGAAGGCGAAGCGCGACTGAGCCCCGCTTACAATCATAACAAACCTTTTTACAAACACTTTTTATGCATTTTCCGCTCGTTTTGTAACACTATCCCTAAATTATAAATAAAACCCTAATCGGCGAAACGGGGGATGGCGGATTTTCCCGGACGGCGAAAATGTATCCAAATTATCTTTTTTGTCAAGAAAACTCCATTTTTCCAATGCCTTTATATTATTACGAGACATGACGCACTTTTGCAAGAGGAGCGCTGAGAATTCACTTTTTCGGCGTGAATGAATAAAAAGGAGGTATAAAATGCCAAAATACGAGGACAAAATTGACTTGTATGATGACTACGGCAAGCGCATCGCTAAAGATGTGCCGCTGGAAGCCCTTAGCCCCCTCAGGAACAAAGCAATCCAGAAAATTGCTTCCCTGACCAAGAGGACTATCGGAGTCAGTCTCGCAGGAATCCAGAATGCACTGGCAACCGGCGTAATCGCTGGCAACATCATCCAGGGTAAAGAGATCAAAGCCGATCTCGTCAAGGATGCAGAGAAACTCGCAAAGGACATCAAGGAGATGGTCCAGGTCGTAGACGGCGACGACACTGTCGTTAACGTCATCGACGAAGGAAAGACCCTTGTTATTATCGTCCCCCAGGCGAGGACCGATGCAGGAATCGAGTACACCACTGGATTCACCACCGTCGCTGCAGCAGTCACCGAGGCTATCATCGATAGGTACAAAGTGCCTATGTACAAAGCCAACATGGTCAAGGCCGCAGTCTGGGGTAAATACCCTCAGACCGTCAACTTCGTCGGATCCAACATCAAGACCATTCTTGAGGTTCCCCAGAACAACGAGGGTGCCGGATTCGCACTTAGGAACATCATGTCCAACCACGTCGTTGCACTCGTCAAGAGGAACGCAATGCAGGGTGTCGCCCTGTCCGCAATCTTCGAGACCTGCGCCGCATACGAGATGGGTGACGCAGTCGGACCCTTCGAGAGGCAGCACCTTCTGTCCCTCGCATACCAGGGAATGAACGCTAACAACATCGTATACTCCCTCGTCAAGAAGAACGGAAAGACTGGAACTGTCGGAACTGTTATCGAGTCCCTCATGGAGAGGGCAATCGCTGACGGTGTCATCCGCGTAAAAGAGGTCCTCCCCTCCGGATACAAGGTATACACCACCGATGACCTTCCCCTCTGGAACGCATACGCAGCAGCCGGAGAGGTTGCCGCAGTTATGGTGAACGTCGGAGCCGCAAGGGCAGCACAGGGAGTCCCCTCCACTGTCCTTTACTACAACGACCTGCTCGAGCACGAGTCCGGACTCCCCGGAGTCGACTACGGACGTGCAGAGGGAGTCGGTGTCGGAATGTCCTTCTTCTCTCACTCCATCTACGGAGGAGGAGGTCCTGGACTGTTCCACGGAAACCACGTCGTTACCAGGCACGCAAAAGGAACTCTCATCCCCGCTGTCACTGCAGGAAACTGCCTTGACGGAGGAACCCAGTTCTTCTCCGCAGAGAAGACCTCTGGTGTATTCCAGAAGATCTTCGGAGGAATGCCCGAATTCAACACCCCCCTCCAGATTGTTGGAGCAGAGGCTAAGAAGATTAAGAACAAAATCTGAGGAGATTGAGGTCTGTACATGTCTACCCCAACCGTTGATTACGCGAACGTCCCTCTTCCAGAGGTCCGCGTGATGACGCACCGTCTCCTCAGCGCCGAGACCACCGAGAAGATTCTGAATGACATCGACGTCATTCACAACCTCCGCCAGATCAACATGAGCGGAGAGAGTCTGCCCAGGACGATCAACAGCGGCCCCGCCAAGGGACTTGCCAACAACCACACTGAGCGCAAGGTGATCCACGTGAACGGACACGAGGTGGAGCTCCACTGTCTGGTGGGTGCTTTCTACATCGAGCTCTCCGTCACCGATGAGGCTGAAATGGACAAGACGGTAGACGAGATCAAAGCTGCCTTCGATCGGACCATCCCTGATGGTTATACCATCGACGTAGGCAGGTACTCGAAATACAGACCATCCCTTCACGACTATAGGAGTGCTTAATTATGGCAAAATACAAGAGACAGTTCTTCCCGGGAACCACCACCCCCGCCAAAAACAGGCGCAGGTACCTGGATCCCAAAGTGAAGCTCAAACAGCTTCGTGACGTCCCTATGGACGATGTTGTAAGGATTATGGGACACAGGGCCCCTGGAGAGGCTTACAAGAGCATCCACCCCCCGATCACCGAGGCCAACGAGCCCGAGTGCCCCATCAGGAAACTCGTCACCCCCATCGAGGGAGCCGCCGCTGGAGACCGTGTCAGGTACATCCAGTTCACCGACTCCGTCTACTTCGCACCCATCTCTCCCTACCAGAGGGCATGGATGTACCTTTCCAGGTACAGGGGAGTCGACACCGGAACCCTTTCCGGAAGGCAGATCATCGAGATGCGTGAGAGGAACCTCGAGCAGGTTGCAAAAGAGCTTATCGACAACGAGACCTTCGACCCCGCCCTTACCGGTATCAGGGGAGCAACCGTTCACGGACACTCCTGCCGTCTCGACGAGCACGGACTTATGTTCGACGGCTGGCAGAGGTACCTCTGGGACGACAAGAAGAAAGAAGTTATGTATGTGAAAGACCAGGTTGCGCTGCCTCTCGACAAGAAGATCTATGTCGGAAAGCCCGCATCCATGTCCGACCTCAAGAAGAGGACCACCATCTTCAGAGCAGATGGCGTCGACATGAGGGACGACAAAGAAGTGACCGACTTCTACCTCAGGATCCACAAACTCAGGACCCTCGGCGGATTCAGGCCCTTCGATGTAAAAGGTGAGTGAAAATGGCTGCAAAAGATCAGAAACTTTTCCTTGAAGCATGCAAGAAGAAGTTCAAGGAAGAACCCACCCAGATGGACACCAAGTACTACTGCTACGGCGGTTGGAAACAGTCCAAGAGGAAAGTTGAGCTCCAGGCTACCGCCGCGGAGATCGCCAAGAAACGTGGATTCCCCATGATGAACGAGGACATCGGAGTTCCTCTCGGACAGAGGTCCTGGATGCCCTACCAGCTGTCCCACACTGACATCTTCGTAGAGCCCGATGACCTTCACTGCATCAACAACCCTGCAATCCAGCAGGCTTGGGACGACATCAGGAGGACTGTCCTCGTCGGACTCGACTCCCCTCACCAGACCATCGAAAAGAGGCTTGGAAAGGAGGTCACCCCCGAGACCATCTCCAACTACCTTGAAGTCGTCAACCACACCATGCCTGGAGGAGCAGTCGTTCAGGAGCACATGGCAGAGTGCAACCCTGCACTCGTTGCAGACTCTTACGTCAAAGTCTTCTCCGGAAACGATGACCTTATTGATGAGATCGACCCCAGGTTCGTTATCGACATCAACAAGAACTTCCCCAAGGAGCAGGCAGCACAGCTGAAGAAAGCAATCGGAAACACCCTCATGCAGGCTGTCCGTGTCCCCACCATGGTCGGAAGGCTCATGGATGGAGGAACCGTCTCCAGGCACGCAGCAATGCAGATTTCCATGGCATTCATCTCCGCCTACAAACTCGCAGCCGGAGAGGCAGCCATCGCTGACTTCGCATACTCTGCAAAGCACCAGTCCATCACCATGGGAACCATGATGCCCGCAAGGCGTGTCAGGGGACCCAACGAGCCCGGAGGAATCACCTTCGGATTCCTCGACGATATGGTCCAGTCCGACCGTGTCTACCCTGACGACCCCGGACGTGCAGCACTCGAGACCGTTGCTCTCGCAGCCGGTATCTACGATCAGGTCTACCTCGGTGGATACATGTCCGGTGGAGTCGGATTCACCCAGTACGCTACTGCAGCATACACCGACAACATCCTTGAGGATTACGTCTACCACGGAATCGACACCCTCAAAGACCGCTACGGCGGATTCTGCGGTGTTAAGCCCGACGACTACAAGAAACAGCTCAAGCTCGCCGACGAGATCTCCTCCTACGCACTTGAGATGTACGAGAGGTACCCCGCCGTTATGGAGACCCACTTCGGAGGATCCCAGAGGGCAACCGTTACCGCCGCATCCACCGGTATCATCACCGCTATGGCAACCGGAGTTGCTGACAACGGTCTGAACGCCTGGTACCAGTCCATGCTCCAGCACAAGGAGAGGACCGGAAGGCTCGGATTCTACGGATTCGACCTGCAGGACCAGTGCGGTTCCGCGAACTCCTATGCATACAGGTCCGATGAGGGTCTGCCCATGGAGCTCCGTGGTCCCAACTACCCCAACTACGCAATGAACGTCGGACACCTTTCCGGATACGCAGGTATCCCCAAGGCAGCTCACCTCGCTCGTGGAGACGCATTCGTCGCCAACCCCATGATCAAGGTCGCATTCTCCGACAAGGACCTCGTCTTCGACTTCGCTAACGTTACCAAAGAGTTCGGACGCGGAGGACTCAGGGAGTTCGTCCCTGCCGGAGAGAGGACCGCAGTCATCAAGGGATGAAAGCGTAAATGGACAAGGGAGACATCGTCAAGTACGTCCCGACCAACACCGTCGGAAAGGTGGTCGAGATCAAGGAGGAGGACGGGAAGGTCTGGGTAAAACTGGACCGCACCGGACTCTTCTACGTGAGTTCGGCACTCGCTCCAGCGGATGCGTCGGAGTACAAGACGGTCTCCTTCAAGGAGAAGGAATCCAAGGCCTTCAAGGGCACCAAGAGTGTCGATGACCTCAACAAAATGGAGAAGGAAGTCGATATCTCCGAGATGATGCCCAGCGGAGGCGGATGACCGGCTCCTTGGGCCACACCTCAAACCTCTTACCCCTGCCTTCGGGCAGGGGGCTTTTTTTTGAAAATTTCCCTGAAGACCGAATGACCCAGACGTCCGTTCAGTTCGCGATCGGACAGTCGTTGAAGGCCACCAGCACGGATGCGAAACGGGCATCGTCCTTCAGGCCGTTACTCTCGCGCATGAGCCTGTCGGTGGTGGGGGCGGGACTGCAGGAGACAACGTCCTTGCAGCCGTTGGCGGGGTTGAGCTCCGGGAAGCTCACGGGGGGCATGACGAACTTCTCCTTGCCCTCCCCTTTGACGTTGGGGAACAGGACGAAAGAGTCGAACATCCAGACGATGTCGGTCCTGTTGTCGTAATCCGCCTTGTTGGTGGGGAAGACTTCCTCCCCGAGCTTCCTCCCTACGCCGTCCGTGAGGATGACGGTGGGTTCGGGCGGGGGTCTGAAACGGGGATCTTTGACGATCGCGATTATGTGGTCCCTCTTGACGGCCTCGTTGAATCCTGCGTTCTCGGCGTTGATCTTGCCGCCGGCGGCCCTTACGGTGGCCTCCTCCTTAACCATCTTGTCGACGGTCTCGCGGTCAAGATAGAACGCGTAGCGGACGCCCTTCATCTTCTTGATGATTTCCAACGGGAGTTCTGGGTCTGTCATGAGATGCCTCCTCAGAGATCGTCGTCCTCATGGAGACGGATCAGATTGGTGATGCCCGCCATGCTCCTGATGTCCACGACACCGATGGCGGCCACTACCTTGTTGTTGACTTCCAGCGGGGTCACGATGACCCTGATGCCCTTGTACGGGCCGGAGGTCGCGACCCTCCTGATGGTGGTGCCGACCTTGAGTACCTCCTCCAGGACGGCTCCGGTATAGGCGTTGTCCACGACGGCCCCGTTCTCGATGCGGATGCCCAGGTCGTCCTTGCTCTTGGCGCAGACGGGGAGCCCTCCGACGAGGTCGTGGATCATGAACGACATGGCGAGAAGCTCGTTGATGGAGTTCATGGAACCGGTGGGCTGTTCGATGGTCTGGGTCTTATGCAATCCGCCCAGAAGTTTGAGTCCTGCGGAGACCGCACCCTCCTCGGCGGCGGCCATGGTGGGGGCGGTGCCGATGATGATGACGTCGCCCTCGTGGAGCGAGAACATCATGCGGATCGCCTTGTCCGCCTTGGGGTCGACGGGATACTCGTTGCCCGGGAAGATGAGCGATCCCTTGGTGTAGATGAGCGTGGTGGCGCCGGTGGCTCCGGAGAGGATCGCGTTGTCCCTCTCCTCGCATCCGTACTTCACGCGCTCGGCCGCACTGGGCACCAGCACGGCGCAGTTGCATTCCCCGATGGTGAGGGTCTCGACGTTCAGGGGCGCGATACCCATGGCGACCCTGTCCCAGGCCTTCCTTCCCTCGGGTGTGAGCGATACTCCGTTCTTCCTGATGAGCGTGCTGCCCTCCTCCTGGAGGATCGACAGGATGGTCCTGGTGCTGCCTTCGCCGATCGCGAGGAGCGACGCGAGCTTCTTGCGTCCGATAGGGGATTCCCTGCTCAGGAAGTACAGGGCTTTCCAGATGTGATAATCCTTGAATTTGGGTACCGGTCCGCCCATACGCGAGCGCATTTCCAGAGATGCCATCGATGGATATATGATTCATCCAATATTTATATCCCACAATCCACTAGCGTATGTTAAGTCAATATGCCAGACATCGGAAATCGCACTGCACGGGGTTATCGTGTGTTATCAGTGACCCATATATACTCGCGCGCAATAGGATAAAGTATGTCACAACCGGTCGAACTGATCACGATCGAGAACGTAACCAAGAAATTCAACGGCAAGGTGGTGCTTGACAACTTCAGCGCTGTCGTACGCACCGGCCAGATCACCGGACTCATCGGAAAGAGCGGTGCCGGTAAGAGCGTTCTCCTTCACATGCTTAGAGGAAACCCCGAATACCAGCCCGACTCGGGACGCGTCATCTACCACGTGAACTGCTGCGTCAAATGCAGGCATCTCGGACTCCCCTACGAGGGGACCGCATGCAAGGTGTGCAACGGCGACACCGAGCGCATCGACGTGGACTTCTGGGCCCTCAAAGAGTACGACGCCATGAGGGAGGCCATCAAGGACAGGGTCGCCATCATGCTCCAGAGGACCTTCGCCCTCTGGGGAGACCTGACCGTCATCGAGAACGTCCTGGAGGCCATCGGCACCGACGTACCCAACCGCGTGGAGAAGGCCATCGCCCTCCTCGAGTTCGTGCACATGAGCCACAGGACCATGCACATCGCGCGCGACCTGTCCGGAGGAGAGAAGCAGAGGATCGTCCTCGCCAGGCAGCTCGCCAAGAAGCCCCTCTTCTTCCTGGCCGATGAGCCCACCGGAACCCTGGACCCCTACACCGCCGAGATCATCCACCAGAAGCTGGTCCAGTACGTCAGGGAGAACAACATCTGCATGGTGTTCGCCTCCCACTGGCCCGAGGCCATCGACGAGATGGCGGACGAGGCCTTCTGGCTCGAGGGCGGGGTCACCAAGATGAAGGGAGAGCCCAAACCCATCACCCAGAAGTTCATGGAGGGCTACCACTTCGACAGGAGCGAGATCGAGAACCTGGGAAGCGAGATCGTACGCCTCACCGACGCCGAGAAGCACTTCTTCTCCGTGTCCAGGGGAGTCGTCAAGGCCGTCGACGGAGTGTCCTTCGACATCAACGAGAGGGAGTGCTTCGCCATCGTCGGATTCTCCGGAGCGGGAAAGACCACCCTCTCCAGGATGATCTGCGGTCTCTCCAACGCCACCAAAGGAAAGGTCGAGGTACGTATCGGAGACGACTGGGTCGACATGTCCAAGGACGGATACCAGAACAAGGGCCGTGCGACCCCCTACATCGGGATCCTCCACCAGGAGTACACCCTCTATCCCTTCGACACCGTCCTGCAGAACCTCACCACCTGCATCGGTATCAACATGCCCGCCGAGCTCGCCCGCATGAAGGCAGTCCAGGTGCTCATCAGCGTGGGATTCGAGAAGAAGGATGTCAACAGGGTCCTCGAAGCCTACCCCGACACCCTCTCCGTAGGAGAGTGCCAGAGGATCGCCTTCGCCCAGGTCCTCATCAAGGAGCCCCGCATCGTGCTCCTGGACGAGCCCACCGGAACCATGGACCCCATCACCAAGGTCATCGTCGCCAAATCGGTCCTCCGCGCCAGGGAGACCCTCGGCGAGACCTTCATCGTCGTCAGCCACGACATGGACTTCGTCAAGAACTGCTGCGACCGCGCCGCGTTCATGAAGGATGGCAAGGTCGTGGACATTGGAAAGCCCGAGGAGATGATGAAGAAGTTCGACGAGCTCCGCGGACCCATGGAATGATCGTAATCAAACAGAGGAAACGCTTATGAAGCAGCAGATAGGGAGACACCTGAGCTTCGTAGAGTGCAGGGACTCCCAGGGACTGGGAATCGGAGGGGGACTGGCCCAGAGGGCCACCATCTCCGAGAGCGGCAAGGACGTCTGTGTCATCGCCATGGGTCCCGGGAGGAGGCACATTACCAAGCCGGTGTGCGAGATCACTTATGCCCTCAGGGAGGTCGGCATCAACGCCTCCGTCCTGGTGGTCAACTCCGGTTCCGGGGTGCCCACCGACGCGCCCGATGTCACCACCGGATCCAGGTTCGGACTGGATCCCATTGAGGTCGACAGGATCAGGCAGTACAAGGTCGCCCTGATCCACCTCGGCAACGTGAGGAACCACATCGTGTACAAGGCGAGGCTCATCCTCAGGAACGTGGACATCCCCGCCGTCGTGGTGGCTCAGTGCCCCGTGGACTTCGAGGACTTCGCCGCCATCGGAGTGAAGACCCGCGACGTCATGCCCTCCAAGGAGGACATCGGCACCATGGGGACCATCGAGGACATCGTCACCGGAGTCGTCAGGGGAGTTACCTGCCCCCAGGAGAAGCTCGACGAGATCGCCTCCAAGCTCCAGAAGATCCTTCCCACGGAGGGCTCGCAATGAAGGTGTACGTCAACGGGAAGGAGAAGACCCTCAAAGAAGGCGCCACGCTCAAGGACGCCGTAGCCGGCGAGAAGTATGTGGAGGGCTCCACCGTTTCCATCTACCTCTCCACCGAGAAGGTGACCGAGGTCACCAACGACTTCGCCATCGTCACCAGCCAGGGCGAGATGGTGCTCCACCTGTACGACACCCCCGAGGCCAAGCTCTTCAGGAAGTATGCCTCGGAGGCCGTCGGCTCCCATGTCAGGTGGGCCAACAAGGAGCTCGTCGCCTTCGGTTCCTTCCCCACCGATATCAAGTACAGCGCCGAGGCAGGCATGTACCGCCGCTTCGAGTGCTTCTTCTCTCTCGGAGGGAACGACAACCAGACCACCTACCTCATGGTGGCTAAATCCAATTTCACCAAGGCCTACGGGGCAGGCGCCGGCAGGATCGGCAAGATTACCGTCGGAAGGCACCTGCTGAGCCTGGTCAAGGAGGGACAGGGCATCGTGGACATCCACCCCGTCGTGTCCGAGACCAGCCAGGACAACGTCATCATCACCAAGGACCTCAGCCAGCCTCTGGAGGACGGCTACAGGATCAGCACCCGCGTGATGGTCACCCTGAAGCACGAGTCCCCCAAGTCGGCGGAGCATTTCCTCATCATCGCCTCCAAAGGATACATCAACGTTTCCGAAGGGAGCGGCACCTTCATGGGCTGCAGGGACGACATGGACGTCGATATGGATGCCGAGATCAGCGGCGTCCGCGACGTCGGACAGGTCATGGTCAGGCACGCCGGTGTAGGAAAGGGACATATCCTCTTTTACAGGGAGAGGAGACAGGTGTCCCCCGACCTCAACACCGCAGGGGAGGTCACCGACGGCATGGCCCTCATGTCCCGCGCGCAGGCGGGCGACATCATCGCCGTGGAGACCGACCCTCCCCGCATCATCTCCGTCGGCATGACGCAGAAGGCGGGAGCGGCGTTCCTCGCCAAGTACGGGGTCAAACAGGTCCGCACCGGCGACACCTCCGACGATGCGGTCATCGTCGACCAGGGACCGGAGGAGACCATGGAGGCCCTGAAGAAGGGCGAGGTGGAGACCTTCGGCGTCCCCAGGGAACAGATATACCGTATATCCATCACCACCGACGACGAGGCCACCGTGCACTACTTCAAGAAGGTCACCGGCCTGAGCCACAAGAGCATCGGCCAGCTGAAGACCCAGTTCTCGTTCCCCGGTTCGCCCATGGTCACCTTCTACGGGGACGAGCCCAGGGCGCAGAACCTCTACCCCCAGGAGCCCTTCAAGAAATGCAAGAAGGGAGAGATCGGGGTCACCAACCAGTCCAGGCCGCACCACGGTCTGATCGGAATCAGGCTCATCGACAGCAAGCAGTACGGACCTACCGGAGAGGAACCCTACGGTACCAACTTGGTCGGGAAGTTCCTCGGCGACCTCGCCGACATGGAGGTGCTGGACGACGAGCAGATCATCTACATCACGGAGGCCAAACTATGAGTCAGCAGAGAGTAACCAGACTGCTCATGATCTCCCCCAACTCCATGGTCACCCCGGACCAGCTGGTCCGCAACGTGCAGACCATGGCCCCCGGCATCAACGTCAAGGAGACCTGCTACGGATGCCTGGCGGAATCCGATGCGGAGACCATGAGGATCGTTATGGAGAAGGTGCGCGCCACCTACCGCAACGAGGTCTTCTCCAAGGTCAGGGGATTCCCCGCCGGGGATCCCAGGAGATGCCGCGCCCAGCACGGCACCCGTCCCGGCTACGCACAGCTGGAGGCCGAATGGGAGTGCCTCCCGCTCATTCAGTCCGCACTGGACGAGTTCGACGCCGGAAAAGACGATTATCAGAAACCAGTCGATAAGAAACCCCTTCCCGTCAAAGAAATGAAAGAAATCAGCGAGGCTTTCAGATGAAAGTATTCATAGATCCCCCGAACAGCATGATCCTCTTCGACCTGGTGGAGAGGTTCGGCCACGAACCCCTGAGTTCGATGGCACTCATACAGGAGAAAGTCGACAACATAGAGGTCGATATGCCGCCCATGAACGTCACCCTCGACGACGTCGTCAAGGGACTCAAGTACGCCGGAGTGGAGGTCCCCTCCGGAATCAGGGGCAGGCTGGCCATCTGGGGGCCCATGATTGAGGCAGCGGATGCCGCCATCATCATCGAGAACCCCCCGTTCAGCTTCGGCTGCGTCGGATGCGACCGTTCCAACGAGCTCACTAAGTACCGCATCAAGAGGCGCGGCATCCCCGCCCTCACCGTGCAGTACCCCACCAGCGAGGAGGAGGCCAAGACCATGGTCGGACAGATCAAGGACTTCCTGGGAGGTCTGGGTCAATGACCATCAGGATCGCCCAGCTCTCCTGCGGTACCGAGTACAGCGGGGTCCAGTACGAGATCGAGTCCGCCGCCCGCTCCGTCGGAGCCAAGATCGTCTACCCCGACGTCTCCTACGATCAGGTCAAGAGCGCCCTGGAGCGCTTCGGGTTCACCCCCAAGTCGCCCCAGCTCCAGCTCATGATCGCCCGTGCCATCAGCCTCGCCGACGGACTCTACGAGGCCGACGCGGTGTTCATCACCACCTGCTTCAGGTGCGCCGAGGCCGCCCTGGTCAGGAACGAGCTCAGGAGGTTCATCCAGGAGAACACCAGGCTCCCCGTCGTCACTTACTCGTTCACCGAGAGGCTGAAGGCCTCCCAGCTCCTCACCAGGATGGAGGCGCTCGTCACCATCGTCTCCAGGAAGGAGCTCCTCGCCAGGGAGAGGCAGACCGGAATCACCGCCGGTATCGACTCCGGTTCCTCAACCACCAAGGCCGTCATCATGGAGAACAACAAGATCATCGGCAAGGCGTGGACCGCCTCCGGAGACGTCGTCCAGTGCGCAACCGAGGTGCTCGAGGAGGCCATGAAGATGGCGGGCATCGAGTTCAAGCAGATCGAGGCCATGGGAACCACCGGATACGGAAGGTTCACCCTCGGTACCCACTTCAACGCCAAGCTCGTGCAGGAGGAGCTGACCGTCAACTCCAAGGGAGCGGTATGGCTCGCCGACAGGCAGAGGGGAGAGGCCACCATCATCGACATCGGAGGAATGGACAACAAGGCCATCACCGTCAGGGACGGAGTCCCCGACAACTTCACCATGGGAGGAATCTGCGCCGGAGCGTCCGGCCGTTTCCTCGAGATGACCGCCAGGAGGCTGAAGGTCCCCATCGGAGACCTCGGATCCTACGCCGTCAAGGGTAACTGGGTCAATGCCAAGATGAACTCCTACTGTTCCGTCTTCGGAATCCAGGACCTGGTCACCACCCTCGGAGCCGGAAAGTCCTTCGAGGACGTCGCGGCCGCCGCCTGCCACTCCGTCGCGGAGCAGGTCTACGAGCAACAGCTCCAGGAGGTCGACGTCAGGCACCCCATCATCCAGGTCGGAGGGACCTCGCTCAACGCCGGTCTGGTCAAGGCCATCGGAGAGGTCCTCGGAGAGCCCCCAATCGTGCCTCCGGACTCCCAGTACATCGGAGCCGTGGGCGGCGCCCTGCTCAGTTCGGGAATGTTGTGAGGTGCGACCATGCCGTCTGAAACAGTGGTCACAGGAACCGACGAATACGGCAACGAGAGGTACAAGGCCCTCTACGAGGAGCTCATGTACGACGTCGGTAAGCTTGCGGCCGTGGAGAAATCGTACCTGGTGCTGAAGCCCAAGGTGCCCCTCTTCATCATCTCGGTGAAGATGAAAGCGCTGCCCGCCGCCAAGACCATCGGGGTCGTGGCGTCCACCAGGTCGGAGCGCGACACCGTGTACGTGAGCATCTCCGACGAGATGTACGCGCCAGGCACCCTCAGGGCGCTCTGGCACAGGTACGGAAGGGACAACGTCCAGCAGCTCGACAGACTGGACATCGCCGTCAAGGGGGTTTCCAGCTCCTTCGAGGTCGACGAGATCGAGGTCGAGTCCAACGAGCAGCCCATCCAGGAGGTCCTGGGGGCCCTCTACAGGGTGCTCCCCGAGGGCATCCGCGTCAGGCGCACCTTCGCGGACACCGACGTCATCACCGTCGTCGCCACCGAGGAGAAGATGCAGCCCGAGATGCTGGAGGAGGCCACCGTGATCCACGAGGCCATGAAGAAGGGAGGCGAGATCGATGTATGAGGTCATAATGTACGACGGAGGGATCTACCGTTCAGACGAGCTGTTCGAGCTCATCGAGGACGTGGGAGGAGTGGTCCTGATGAAGAACCGCAGCTCCCAGATGCTCACCGTCACCATGTCCATCCCCTCGGAGGACCGGCCCCTGGTCGAGGCCCTCTGCAAGGATATCGGGGGACAGGTCAGGGAGGTGCCCCTCGCGGGTACCGAGATCGCCGTGGTAGGTCCCACCCTGGGACGCCACCACATGCCCCACCCCATCTGCGACATCGCGGAGTACCTCCGCAGATGCGGGGCCATCACGGTCGTCATGGGTCTCGCCCGCGGGAGGGGAAAGCTAACGTCCCAGATCAACCTGCAGGAGACCTCCATCATTGACGAGTACGACGCCTGCGTGTTCATGCTCGGCAACTTCAAGTCCTGCGTGGAGACCAAGGCCGACCTGCTCCTGAGCAAGATCAACATCCCCACCGTGCTGGTCTGCGGACCCAAGCCCGAGGGCATTGAGCACACCTGCGACGCCATCGTCTACGGCGTCGGGAGGAAGGCCTCCCGTATGAGGGAGCCCGCCGACAGGCAGAAGCTCGAGGAGGTCTCGGACCGCGTGGAGGAGATCCTCGCCGACAAGAAAAAGGCCCTCGAGGAGGACCCGCCCTTCGTCCACCCGTCGGAGATCAAGTCCCTGCTGGAGAACTACGAGCCCATCAACATGTGCCTCAGGCCCGCACCCATCGTCATGCACCTAGACGGTCTCAGGGCCAAGATCTCCTACGAGGAGCACCGCGAGGCCATCGAGAACATGATGGTCTACGGCCGCCGCCTCGGGGACGTGTGCACCATCACCCCCTCGAAGATCAACGACAGCAGTATGCTGATCCGCATCAAGACCCGTTCGCAGGTCGAGTACGAGGATTCCCTGAAGGCTAAGCAATGAGCGTGAGGAAGGGGACCTACGTCCTTTTCGTCACGTTCGGAAGCGACACAAACATCACCGTGGGGGCTCTCGGCCCCCACCTTTTCAAGGCCGGCACCTACTGCTATGTGGGCAGCGCCATGGCCGGTCTCGACCAGCGTCTCAAGAGACATCTGGCACATGACAAGAAACTGAAGTGGCACATCGACTATCTGAGCACCGTCTGCGACTTCTCCGAGGCGTGGATCTCTTATCCCGACCCGATCCCGGAGTGCGAACTGGCGGAGCGGGTGGAGGCCCTCGGCGGTATCCCGGAGATGGACCGTTTCGGATGCTCCGACTGCCGGTGCCGCACCCATCTTTTCCGTATGGATGCCTCCGCGATGGCCGATGCGGTCTCCCAACTGCATCTGGCCAGGTACCGATTTGTGTCCCTCCAGGATAAGCCTTAATAAGGGAGACAGAATACGCGCACGCATAATCCTGTCACCCCTGGGTGGCACGGAGGACGATTGAAATGGATTGCAACAAAAAGAACTGCGAACTTGCCCCTGAAACCTGCGAAGCCCTCGTGGCAGCCGTGGGTGCCGCCAACGTGAAGGCAACCGAGGGAGGAGTCACCGTTACTGTATGCAGCACCGAGCAGGTCGCTGCCGTAGCCAAAATCGCGAAGAAAGCCAAAGTCGCCGCAGCAGTCTGCGGAAACACCCCCATCACCGTCACTTTCTCCGAGGCGATGCAGAAGGTCGAGGTCGTTGCCGAGGACTACGCCGTCAAGGCGAAGGCCGGAGCGAACTTCCAGGCACTTATCGACGCAGCGGCCGCCAAGGGCCTCATCATGGGAGCACAGCCCTATCACGCCTCCAGGGTCACCGTCGGCGAGTGGATGGGCTCCAACACCCCCGGATACGGAACCTACAAGTACGGAACCGCCAAGGACGCCGTCCTCAACCTTGAGGTCGTCCTGAAGGACGGAACCGTCATCGAGACCGGTTACGACGACATCGGCGCCTACATGTCCGCCTACAACCTCAACCAGATCATCGCCGGTTCCGAGGGAGCGATCGGAATCATCACCTCCGCCACCCTCAAGGCATACCCTGCCGGAGTCACCAAATCCTTCGCATACGAGATCGCAGGAGGACTCGCCGAGGCAGACGCCGCCATCCAGGCGATCATTCGCCACCCCAACCTCAAGCCCATGAGGTTCACCCTCCAGGTCGCCGACGGAAAGACCATGCTCTTCCTCGACTACCAGGGCGCACAGGCATTCGTTGACGCCGACGCGGCCGAGACCGACGCCATCCTCGAGGCCAACGGCGGAAAGAAGTCCGACGCGGTCTACAAGCCTGCCTGCTACAAGTTCAAGGCAGTCATCCCCATCGCCAACCTGTCCAAATCCAACGCCAAGATGGCCATGATCGTCGACAGGTACACCGCCCTCGTCAGCAGCGACAGCATGGACGACATCAAGGCCACCATCGAGGCCTGCGGCGGAAGGAAGGCCTGCGGATGGGCCTTCGCCGACGGAAACATCGAGAAGGTCCACGACGAGGCCACCTCCAAGTTCATGAGGGACCTCGCAGGATTCCTCGCAGAGCCCAACGTGGACAGCATCGCCAAGAGCGGCGACAAGCTCTCCCGCGAGTACAACGACGCAATCCGCGAGAAGCTCGTGGAGGCAGTCGGCGCCGCCAACGTCAACGAGTCCGGCCCCGAGAGGCTCCTCTACTGCCACGACCTCGCACCCCTGCCCAAGATGGCGGGAATCGCCTTCGACAACATCCCCGATGTGGTCGTCAGGCCCAGCACCACCGCTCAGATCGCCGCCGTCATGAAAGTGGCGTACAAGCACGGAATCGCAGTCACTCCCCGCGGAAACTCCACCTGGGGTCTCGGCGGAGCACAGCCCGCATTCCGCGGAATCGTCTGCGACTGTTCCTCCAAGTTCAACAAGGTCACCGTCGACGAGAAGACCATGACCGTCAAGGTCCAGTCCGGAGCAACCTGGAAGGCCACCCTCGACGCCTGTATGGCGAAAGGATTCATCGTGGGTTCCTACCCCTCCTCCTTCCCTGCAGCGACCATCGGTGCCTGGCTCTCCACCAACGGTATGGGAATCGGATCCTTCAAGTACGGATCCGCTAAGGACAACGTCCTCGACATGGAGGTCATCCTCTCCAACGGAGAGGTCCTGCACACCGGTTACGGCGACATGGGCAACTACAACTCCGGTCTCAACCTGAACCAGTTCTTCGTCGGATCCGAGGGAACCGCCTGTATCTTCGGTACCGTTACCTTCAGGATCCACCCCATGGGTGTCATCCACCCCCTGGCATACGACTTCGAGAACCTGGCCGACGCCAACCCCGTCATCCAGGCAATCATCGCCGACCCCAGCATCAGGCCTCTCCACATCGCCTGGTCCGACCACTACCACTTCGAGCACCAGAAGATGGCCGGCCTGCACGCACCCGATGTACGCAACCTCCTCCTTGTCACCTACCAGGGCCAGGAGAACTACGTCGACATGGAGATCGCAATCACCGACGAGCTCGCCGCCAAGTTCGGCGGAAAGAGAGTCGACGACTCCATCGCCTCCCACGAGTGGGACGAGCGCTGCTACGAGTTCAGGGCCAGGAAGGTCGGAATCGGAGAGATTCCCGCTGAGGTCATCGTACCTGCCAAGACCTGGGGCAAGTTCGTAGACGAGTGCTACACCGGCTTCGGTGTCATGAAGATGGACATCGGTGGAATCATCGGTGTCATGGTCGACAACCAGACCACCCTGTTCATGCCTTACTACTTCAAGGACGACGAGATGATGACCGGAATGCTCGCATTCGCATTCAACATGTACCTCGGCGACAGGGCAGAGGTATACGGCGGAAGGTCCACCGGATACGGTATCTTCTTCGCAGGAAACCTCGACGCAGCCCACGACGCCAACACCGTTGCACTCATGAGGGAGCTTAAGACTTTCCTCGACCCCCACGACGTCATGAACCCCGGACACCTCGTCTGCGGAATGACCAAGTTCGGAATCGGAATGAGCCACGGCCTCTCGAGCTTCATGTTCAAGATGATGCAGACCATCAAGAAGCTCATGCCTCCGGAGCACAACTTCGAGAACAACATCAAGAGGTTCAAGTTCAACAAGTACACCGAAGAGAAGTGCGAGGACAGGAAGCACGTCCTCGGACGCGGTTACGAGTGATCCTCAAACTATAAACCCGCACCGGCGGGGATTTCCCCCCGGTGCATCAGTTTTTAAAAAAAATTCAGCTGAGATCGGGTTTGCCGGTCGCTTTCGCGGTGATGACGGCTCCCCTGAAGAACGTCTTCCCGGAGCAGGCCATGACGTTCTCGTCCACGGATACCTCCACCACGGGATTGTTGGTGCCGGACCTCTTCGCCATCTCCCTTGCGAGTCTGGCACATTCGCTGCGGGCGTATTCCATGGCCTCCTGCGGGCGGGCGAAGGTCCTGATCTCCCTTCCCGTGAAGACGTCGCATTCGGGCTCCTCCGCCATGTCCGTCCCCGCCGCACGGACGGTGACGGTGGCGGTCTCCGAGACCGAGCCGGTGATGGCCCCGACCGCGTTGCCGATCTCCGAATCCGGGGGCAGGAGCAGTTCGGTGTTGAGCATCTCGGCCACCTTGGGCAGCCATGCGCCTACGGGCGCTCCGATGCCCACTATGGGCTTCCTCAGTTCGAACCTGAGCGCATAATCCTTCCGGGAGGGATCCAGGGACATCCTGAGGATCTCCTTCTGGGCGCCCGTGAGCTCGTCCGAACCGCTGCCGTCGAGCATCATCTTCTCCATGACCGAGGCAGTCATCCTGCGGACTACCCTGTCCTTAGCATCGGCGATGAACCCCTCTAATGAGAGTCCGCACTTGCGGGCCAGGTATCCGGCCGCGATGCGGGAGGTGTCCGCATCGTATTCAGCGTAGCTTCCCTCCGCATGGAGGAGGTCGGTGGGGGTCATACCTATCCTGGTGACGAAACCCCTCCTCTCAAGTTCCCCTGCCGAGAAAGCATGGGGAGGTAGTCCGAACTCCCTGCAGAGGTCGGCGATCCTCCTCGGACCGGCCTTCAGGGCGTCGAGGAACATGCGGTCGTGCTCCGGCAGATTCTCTGTGTGCGCAGCATGTGCCAGGATGAAGAATTCCGTATCCTGTACGATGTCCTCGAGGGCGTAGTTTTCCTCGGGGCGGTCATCGGTGACCGACGCGAGCCCGGCGACGCAGGCCTTCACCGCCGGCCATTTCGAGGCGGCGATACAGAGCGGGATGACCCTCACGGGGGAGAGCGCTATGTCCTTTCCGTTGACCACTATGCGGCTGTCTCCGCCGATACCGAATGTGGAGATGTCGGCGGCCATGACCCTGGTCCTCCTGCCCGCTATGCGGGCCCCTTCTGGCTCTATGCGGGGGAATCCCCCGTTCAGGATGCCGATGTCGGTGGTGGTGCCGCCGATGTCTATGACGACGGCATCGTCGGTCCCTGCGAGGGCCTTGGCGCCGGTAAGGCTCGACGCGGGGCCGGAGAGGATGGTCTCCACCGGCCTCATGAGCGCGGTGTCCGCCTTCATGACCGCACCGTCGCCCTTCACGACCATGAGCGGGGAACCGATACCCAGGTCCTTCATCGCGGAGATGACGGAATCCAGCAGTTCCCTGATGACGGGGATGAGGCGGGCATTCATTACCGCGGTGGTGGTGCGCACCTCGTATCCCAGTTTGGATGTTAGTTCATGTCCGCACACGACTGGCAGTCCTAGGATCCTTGCGGCCATGGCGGCCACGCGCTCCTCGTGGGAAGGGTTGCGGACGCTCAGATACCCGGAGATCACGACGGCGTCCACCTTGCCCCTCATCCCTTCCAGGGCCTTCTTGGCCGCGCCGGCGTCGAGCCTTATCTCCTCCTCGCCGGACATGGTGAATTTGCCGTCAATCTCCGCGCAGATCTCGGGTAGGGAGGTCTCCAAATACCTCTTGCCGATGCTTATGAGTCCCACCCTGCATCCTTTGCCCTCCACGACGGAATTGGTCGCCAGGGTGGATGATAACGAAGTCAGCGAGACCTCGGACAGCAGAGAACGGTCAAGACCTTCCAGGGATCCCCTGATACCCACGGACAGGTCGTCGCGGGTGGTGAGGGCCTTGCTGCTGCATACGACCTTCCCCGTCTCCAGTTCCACGATGACGGAGTCGGTGTAGGTCCCGCCGGTGTCGATGCCAAGTCCGTAGGTCATGCGGCCGCCTCATCCGATGTATCTGCGCAGGTCCGCCACGAGGGGGATGGTCTCGACGGAAGGACCTACTGCCTTCTCCCATCCCTCGCGGGTCAGGTGGGTCTCCACACCGATGAAACGGGTGCCGGAGTTCACGCAGGTATAGTAGTCCGTGGTTCCGTCGCCGAGGAAGATGACCTCGTCAATGCCCACCCCGAGGGCGCCGCACATGTGCTCCATGGCGACCTTCGACGGCTTCGCTTCCTTGTAGGGATAGTCATCCCTCGCGATGACCGCATCGAAAAGACCCAGCATGTTCGATCCTGATAATATGTAATCGGCATACGAGTGGCCGCCGCGGGTCAGGATGGCGGTCTTGTATCCCCTCCTCCTGAGGTCTTCCAGTAGTTCCCTGGTGCCGGGATAGGGTTTCGCCTGATCGGCGAACTCCATCTCCACCTCGGTGGCGCGGTCGCCGGCCCTCCTCTCGAAGTTCGCGAATGCCTCCGGCTTGTTGGCCTCGAGCCAATTCAGCCCCTCATCAAGGGAACCGGTCTTCAGATGCCTCTCGATGATGTCTCCCGGAACGCCCTGGCACTCGAACTCGTCCATGAAGATGCGGCCGAGCTTCCCATAGTCAACCTTGGTGTTCATGACGGTCCCGTCCATGTCGAAACCGATTGCTTTGATCTTGGGGTCCAGGGTCATGGTCGTCCTCGTATGCGTGAAAGGAATCCGCCGGGATGCTCCCGGCGGAGGTGTCAATTCAGAGTAGTAGCCCCCCTTCTGTTTCAGACAGCATTCAACTAACGCACTCTACCCGCCGGTCGCAGGCATCTCATCCCGGCTGTGTGAGCTTGCTCCGATGAGGAGTCGCCGTTTCACCAAATCCCCGGGAATGTCGCTGCCGAACAGGTCATCCTTCTTACCGGGGCTGTGTCGTTTCTGGGCCCTTGCCAAGGCTCTCGCCTTACTGAATTTCTCAGTTCATCTTTGCCCGTGGAGGAGGGAACTTCCTCAGCCGGGCCCGAAGGCCCTACCGTCAGCCGTCCTCTCTCTATTGACGGTAATGGGATTATGACAGAGGTTTATAGTTTTTCGCGGTGCTGGACTGACTGCGCCAAAAGACTTATAAGGTACTTGTAGATAGGGTGGCTTACTGCAAGGGTAGTCAAGCATGGCCAACGACGCTAGCTTGAGGGGCTAGTCCATAGCGGTCCGCGAGTTCAAATCTCGTCCCTTGCACCTTCTTCAAATTACTCATCCTTCTGAACGTCTTTTTTTATATTCAGATTCTGTTGCAGTATCCATGCTCCAGCGTAAGAAGCTCCAATACTACGGAAGACAGTACGGAATCGAAAACTACGCGGTCATCACCCTCACGGATGAGGACTGCGAGAGGATCTGCAAGGCCGTTGGAGTGCCCGTTGTCAAGGCCGCTGACATCGGCGGGAAGTTCGACGAGCTCATATCGATCGTCATGGACGACCCCGGTTTCATCGAGGCCCACCGTCACGAGGGCGTTTCCGACGAGGTCTTCCTCATCAGGTGCGGCGACTATGCCGCCAACGAGGTCTTCAAGGCCTACACGAATCAGTAAGGTCACCGAATGTTCGCGCTGCTCTACATCATCGTCGGAGGCTGTTTCGAGCCTGTCTGGGTCTTTGCTTTGGACAAGGCCGATAAGTCCGAGGGACGCAGGATGATGGGCTTCTATGCCATCGCTCTGACGTGCATGTTCCTGAGCATCTTCTTCCTCTCGTTCGCGATGAGGACTGTCAGCGTGGGGGTCTCCTACGCCATGTGGACGGCGGTGGGTTCCATCCTCACGCTGATCATCAGTAAGATATTCTACAACGAGATGTTCAAACCGCTGAAGATCCTCGGCGTCACGATGATCCTCATCGGCATCGTCGGTCTGGAACTGGCGGGTGGTCTCTGATGAACCCGTGGATTTGCCTGGTGGCCGGCGGCTTCTTCGAGATGTGCTGGGCGCTGGTGATGAACCTCTCCGACGGCTTCGTCAAGGTGGAATGGGGCATCGCCGCCTATCTGATCAGTCTGATCAGCGTCTATCTGCTCTACGTGGCCATGAGGAAGCTGCCCATCGGCATGTGCTATGCCGTATGGGCCGGCTGCGGCACCGTGATGTCGGCCGTCTTCGGATGGATAATCTTCAGCCAGGGGCTCAGTCTGATCGAGATCTTCTTCCTGGCGATCCTTATCGGGGGCATCCTCCTGCTCCAGCTCCAGGAAGGGAGCGGAGACGGAGAGGAAGCTCAGCGCGACCAGTAATCTATTCCCGCCTCGCCCATGGCGATGACGTTGGCATCGGGGGAGGAGATGGGAGTCTCGCACCCGGGTGCGAGGATGAAACCTCCGTCGGCTCCGCAGGCGTCGATGATCTCGTAGCACCTCTTCTTGATCATGTCGGGCTTCCCGTTCATGATGCATGCCACGGGATCGATATTGCCCATAAGTGCCAGACGTCCGTTTGCAGCTTTCTTCGCCACGGCAGGATCTACCGCATGGTCGAAGCTGAGGCACTGTGCCCCGGTGTCGCGGACCAGAGGTATGAGGTCGGTGGTGTTGCCGCACACGTGCAGGAACGCGGGCGCGTCGTAATCCTTCTTGACACCGTCGATGGCGGTCTTGATGCCTCCCAGGGAGAGGTGGAACATGTCGGGGGAGATGAGGTCCTCCGAGGAGGTGGGGTCGGCCATCCACATGACTGATGCTCCCGCCTTGATCTGTGCCCTCTCCTGCTCGGCGATGAACACCGCGCACTTCTGGATGAGCTTGCCGACGGCCTCCTCCTCGCCCATCATGGTGGCCATGAGGAGGTCCTCGGTACCCATGAGATACCCTGCGGTGGAGATGGGTCCCCAGGATAGTCCGCAGACGTGGAGGTCCTCGGGGAGGTACTTCTCGGTCTCCTTCAGGGCCTGCAGGATGCAGAGGTCGAAGTGGGGGCACTCGGAGGCCTTCGAGGGGTCGAAGAACGCGAGGTCGTCGATCTCCGAGATATCCTTGATGTACTTGGAGCGGACCCTGCCGTAGTCGTCATCGGGCATCTGGACGTCCATACCCATGTCGAGGAATACAATCTGCGAGTCGACCACGGGCTTGACGAAGTCGGATTTGGTCTTCAGAGCGTAGTCCACGGATACCTTTGCGGAGACCTTGGGCTCGTACCTGGCGTCCTTCACCATGAGGCCCGCGCTGCGGGCGGCGGTGACGAGGGCGAAGTTGTTGACAGGGGTCCTGTCGGTCTTCTCCATGTTCAAAGCGGCTTCGATGGTCTGGCGGTGTCCTGCGTCCTTCATGTGTCCGTCTCCTTGTGTGATCATGAATGCATGTTCATGTGGATAATCTCATTGACTCCCTGCGCGAACTTGTCTGCGCTGAGGTGCCCTCCCACGTCAGGCGTGGTGCGCCCCGACCGGTACATCTCGCACACGGCCGAGCGGATCAGCTGGTACTCGCGGTCCATGCCGAAGGTGAGCAGCATGCAGGCCGCGGAGAGGATGGCCGAGGTGGGGTTCAGCTCCCTGCCGACGGCTTCGGTATGGTAGATGGGTGCGACCGTGAACAGCTTCAGGTCCCTGCCCAGGTATCCGCAGGGCATCAGCCCGCTGCCCCCGACGATGCCGGCCGCCAGGCCCTGGATGCAGGCCGCGGAGGGTATGTCGCAGAGGAGGATGGCCGGTTCGGAACCGTGCTGGACCATGGTGTACAGCATCTCTCCTGTGGAGGTCCTTTTGACCCTGAACTCGGTGTCGGCGAAGAACTGTCCCAGCACTTCGTCGACACGGTTTTCCCTGCTCTTGAACAGGATGCCGTCCGCAACGGCGCTGATCTTGCGCCCGTCCTTCAGCTCGCAGATCTTCAGGGTCTCGGAGAGCATCTCCCTCAGGCGGTCGGAGTCGGTGTACTCCTCGGAGGAGATGCCGTCGATGCTTTCGGTCTCGTGCACCACCATGGTGCTGTCGGGGGCGGGGCTCAGGACGACCACGTCCATCGAACCCTTTCCCAGGTAGTCGCAGAGGGGGAAGTACTCCCTGTACTGGAGATAGAGGCCCATCTGCTTCTGTATGGCGGCCAGGGGGTCGCGCTCGGGGACATCCTTCATGTCCAGCGGGCCGACCAACATGGCGTCGCACTCGGTGATGAGGTCCATGGTGGCGGGAGGCATGGCATAGCCGGTGCTCTCGTACGCCTCGGCGCCCATCTTGCCGTGGACAATCTCCAGGTCGGGGGCCACCGACCTGAGGACCTTCTCGGCGGCCCCTATGACGGTGCGGCCGTAGTTGTCGCCGTTGATGACGAGGACCTTCCTGGTCATATCAGAGCCTGTTGAGTACGCCCGCGTAGATGAGCGGGAGGGTGATGGTGGCATCTCCCTCGACGGTCATCTTCTTGGCGTTGCTCTTGACCTTTCCCCAGGAGACTGCCTCGCGGATCTGTGCTCCGGAGAGGGATCCGTCGTACTCCATGGCGGTGGTCAGGTAGATGCAGTAGTCGAGTCCTCCGCGGAACTGGTTCCACCAGATGACGTGGTGCTTGGAGATGCCTCCTCCGATGATGACGGCGCCGGTGTACTTGGCGTCGTTGGTCATCTCGCTGAGCATCTGCTCGTCGGCGAAGAGGTCGATCCTGAGCTTCCTGTGGGTCTGGTAGTACATCCAGAGCTGGCATCCGAAGGAACCGTCGGTGATTCCGGGAACGACGATGGGCACCTTGTTCTGGTGGGCCCAGTAGAGGAGGGAGTCCTCGTGGCCCTTGACGTTGGCGAGCTTCTCTCCGACCTTGTCGATGATCTCGTGGGTGGACATGGACTGGGTCTCTGCGAAGATCTCGTCGAACATGGGGAGGAGGTTGTCCTCCAGGACGAGTCCGTAGCAGTCGTCGGGGACCAGGACGTTGCCGAGCCTGGAGACATCGTGCTCCCTGAGCATCTTGTCGTCCATCATGAAGTCGCCCTTGTAGTATGCGGCGTAGAGCCTGGAGAGGTCGTGGTCGAGGCATCCGCAGGTGGTGATGATGACGTCCACCATGTGGTTCTTGACCATATCGACGATGACACCGCGGGTACCGGTGGCCATGATGCAGGCGGGGAAGGAGAGGATCTTGAGGACGCCCTCCTTCTTCACCATCTTCTCCACGATGTCGGTGGCGTCTGCGAGCTTCTGGGCGGTGAATCCTCCCGCCTTGCCCATCTGTACCAGCATGTCGTCCACGGTCATGCCTTTGGTCGCTTTGATGTCCTTAACGGGGATCTTCTTCAGGGATTTGCTCTTGGGGTCTTCTTTGACTGCCATGTTATTTCACTGCCGTCCACCAGGGCCATCGCGTTAATATATGTTCGCCCTCCCGCGCGCACAATGCCGCGGACCCGGAAGGAGGTGATATCGTATGTGCCAGACATCCCGTTCGATGACTTTTCCGAAGGGCCGTTATCCTCCCCGGTCGGATACCGACGGCCTCCGGCGGCGGGGGAGGATCCTCCGGAATACCGCTTCCCGCCCGCGCATACGTTCGGATTCCTACTATATTTACCCTATAAAGAGGGCCTATGGTTTTTATATGAGATAGGACTAATGCGACCATCCAAGAGGTACCTCAATGTACATGATAACTGAAGCCGAGGGTAAGATTCGCATCCCCCCCTCCAAACTCGGACAGGACATCGACGCCATCGTCGGCGAGGTGTCCCACGAACAGTTCGAAGGGAAAATGGAACAGGACCGCAGTCTCACCATCCTCGTAGACAATGTCAGGGCAGAAGGATTGGGACTTATCGTACACGGCGACGGTGCGGTGCACCAGACCGTCAAGTACAGAAGGCTCGCCTACATCCCCAAGGACGGAGAGGTTGTCGAAGGCATCGTCATTGAGATCCGCGAGTACGGCGCGTTCGTCAGGTTCGGCCCCCTCGACGGTCTGCTCCACGTCAGCCAGGTCATGGATGACCGTGTGGACATCGACCAGGTCAACCAGAGGCTCGTCGGAAAGGAGAGCGGAAGGTTCCTGGCAGTCGGGGACAGGGTCAAGGCGAGGATCGTCAGCCTGACCTTCGACGACAAGACACCTCAGGACAGCAAGATCGGACTCACCATGCGCCAGCCCGGACTGGGAAAACTCCAGTGGCTCGAGGAGGACGCAAGGAAGGGCGAGAAAGGAGGCGAGGAGTGATGGCAGCTGCAAGGACCGTCTACCTGGCATGCAAATCCTGCAACTTCATCACCGAGCAGACCGTGTGCCCCCGCTGCGGCGGAGAGACCACCAAGGACTGGCAGGGCATGGTCGCCATCGCCGACTTCGAGAAGTCCGACATCGCCAAGAAGATGGGCATCACCGCCAACGGCACGTATGCCCTGAAGGTCCGCTGATCGCCATGACCGGAAGGAGGCTTCCCCCGGAGAAGAGGGATGTCTTCCAGGAGCCGGTCGGGTATGACATCAGCGAAGAGGACCTTCCTGAAATAAACGCTAAACATCTCATAATCGCCGTCGGCGACGTGGTCTCGCTGACGATGAGGAGGAACGGCATCGTTCCCCTCCTGTCCGTCTACGACGGATTCACGGAGAGGCACGAAGTCACCGGATTCGCCGACCTCGTGAAGAACGGGGGGCTGGCGGAGACGGTGGTGTCCAATCCGCCCGGGGAGATAACCTCCGAGCTGGTGGACGCCGTCAAAAACGCTTTGGCCGGACGGTCCGCAGGGATCATCAGGGTCGAAGGGGAGGAGGACCTGGCACTGCTGCCGTGTGTCCTTTACGCCCCCGAGAACTCGGTGGTCATCTACGGCTGGCCCGGGAGAGGGATGAAAGCCGTCGACACGGACGGCCCCACAAGAACACGTATCGCACAGCTGTACGATATGATGGAGGAGTCAAAATGAAAATGGAGATTAAAGAACAGAAAGACAACGTCCTTCAGGAGAGGACCGAAGTCTGCTTCGTAATCGATCACGCCAGGGAGGCAACCCCCGGCAGGAACGCAGTCGCAGAGGAGCTCGCAAAGCAGTTCAACACCAAGAGGAGCCTCGTCATCGTCGATGACCTCAAGTCCGTCTACGGTGTCGGAAAGACCAACGGCTACGCCAAGATCTACAAGTCCGAGGAACTCGCCAAGAAATACGAGAACGAGTACCTCCTCAAGAGGAACGGCTACACTGACAAGCCCGCCGAAGAGGAAGCACAGGAGTGATTCAGATGGCAGCAAAGAAACCTGCAGAGAAGAAACCCATCCAGAAGAAAGACGCATACAAGGTCGAGGGCGACTCCGTTACCAGGACCAAGCCCGTCTGCCCCAAGTGCGGACCCGGAACCTTCATGGCAGTCCACAAGGACCGTACCTCCTGCGGACGCTGCGGTTACACCGAGTTCAACAACAAAGAGTGAAGGAAAATCTCCAAGGCTCTTTTCCCTCTCAGTTTGGGGCCATATGCCGGGGCTGGCACCCCGGCCACCTTTCCTGATCTCACTATCTTTTACCCTTTTTATCATACGGTCCCGTAGTATAGCTTGGATAGCATAGAGGCCTCCGGAGCCCCAGACCCGGGTTCGAATCCCGGCGGGTCCGCTTATCATCACTAGCCAGACATGATTTTTTTAAGGAACATTAAATTTGAAACTATTTATACCTCTGAAAATAACACGGTACATTATAATTCGTAACACCCATGTAGATTTTAGAAACTGTTGTAATGGGTGTTTGACTCTGATCATGTGATAAGCATCTGTCCTTGCAATACGAGAGATTCTTTGTTAAGTTGTTATGTTGTTAAGCATCAATTATCGAAGAGCATTTGGTAGAGACAGATTATAAGGCGACTAAATCCCATCAGAGTGTAATTACTCCTCTTAGCAATTTTTATCGGTATAAAACGGGATTCGAATGGAGCCCTATCCTTCAGGAGTGTCGCCTTTGTTTCAAAATGAGATGCAAGGGGAGTCGATGTGATAGGGGGATCATGCTCAACCCCATTCAGATAATATGAACCTACCTTTTTGGAGAGTTAGATAAGTTTATCGAATTGTCCATCCCCGTCAGATCCTTTGGGGTCAATGAGGAATCAATTCTCGTTTTTCCCTATTATTCCCGGGGGGTACAACGTTCGATAATTAATTCGCGGCAATGATTGCTGCCAGAACCGATGGTGGCATCAGGATGATGCCAGGCATCCGCTCAGCAGGATCGCCCTCTGTTCCTTGTACCGGCTGAAAATCTCCGTCT
>Ga0256407_10000795_pt1 | contig 71290 bp, 60 predicted proteins | sample RumenRJG_04DNA_FD_193489 | JGI IMG/M metagenome (GOLD analysis project Ga0256407, IMG submission 193489) | Bovine rumen microbial communities from Lethbridge, Alberta, Canada - RJG_04 | ecosystem: Host-associated > Mammals > Digestive system > Stomach > Rumen | place: Canada: Alberta... | reverse complement strand
CCATTTCCGGTGGCAATGACGAAGGGGTCCCACCTGTTCCCATACCGAACACAGAAGTTAAGCCCTTCAGTGCCGATGGTACTTGACTGGTAACGGTCCGGGAGAGTAGGTCGCCGCCGGATTCCAATATTCCTCAGTAGCTCAATGGCAGAGCATTCGGCTGTTAACCGAAGGGTTGTAGGTTCGAGCCCTACCTGGGGAGCGCAAGAAAACCGCTCAGACTTGAGCGGTTTTTTTGCGCTCCCCAGTAAATCGTAATTGCATTACGATTTGGACGTACTGACGTACGTCCGTAGGACAACGCCCATTCCGCAATCTCAGTCGGCGCAGCGGGCATCGCTGGCGCTACAACCCGCTGCTTGCTTCGATTGACTCGCTCACCTCGTTTTCTCCGCATCCTCAATCGGCGTGGCTCCCCACAGGGGAGACCACTTGTTTCGGATGATCTCACCGCTGACAAAAAATCCGTCACTGACGGTTGTCAGCGGTTCGTCCTACGGTGAATGCCCCACTGGGGCACCTCTCGGATTGCTCCCCTGGGGAGCAAATGACCAGATCTTTGATCTGGTCACAATACTTTATTCCCCTCTTTTCTTCGTGTGAAATTGCGGGAAACTAGCTTTATGGCGGGCAAACAAAGGAAAAGCCTAAAAGTATTTTGTGTTGACGGCTTCAGATGTTATAATGGTACGCAAAAGGGGGAAGCCGCCAATGCAGTTTAACTCGATTGAGTTTTTGATATTCCTGCCGATCGTGACGGTCGTTTATTTTGTTATACCCAAAAAACTGAAGCAGATCTGGTTACTGTGCGCCAGCTACTATTTCTATATGTGCTGGAACGCAAAGTATGCCTTGCTGATCCTGACTTCCACCGTCGTTACCTACGCTTCGGGCCTCCTGCTTGAAAAAGCAAAGCGGCCGGACCTGCCGGACAGCGCGGTCCGGAAACGGAAAAAATGGATTGTCGCCCTCAGTTTCTTCATCAATCTGGGGATCCTGGTTTTCTTCAAATACTTCGGGTTTGCATCAAGAATCATCAGCGCGGTCGCTGCCGCGGCGCATATCCGGTTCACAATTCCGACATTTGATATCCTGCTGCCGGTCGGCATTTCCTTCTATACGTTCCAGGCGCTGGGATACACCCTGGATGTGTACCGGGAGGATATCCGGGCCGAAAAGAATTTTATCCGGTACGCGCTGTTCGTTTCCTTCTTCCCGCAGCTGGTGGCCGGCCCGATTGAACGCTCCGGGAACCTGATCCGGCAGCTGGCAGAGCCGAAGAAATTCAGTTTCGACCGTTTCCGCGAAGGGTTCCTGACGATGCTGTGGGGCTTTTTCCTGAAGATCGTCCTGGCGGACCGGATCGCGATTTTCGTGGATACGGTTTACGGGGATTATTCAAAATACGGCGGGTTCTACCTGATTGTCGCAACGATTCTTTTTGCTGTTCAGATTTACTGCGACTTCGGCGGATACTCCACGATTGCGGTCGGCGTGGCCAGGATCCTCGGCATTGACCTGATGGAGAATTTCGACGCGCCTTACCTTTCCACTTCGGTGGCGCAGTTCTGGCGCAGATGGCATATCTCCCTGACTTCCTGGTTCAGGGATTACCTGTATTTCCCGCTTGGAGGAAACCGGAAGGGAAAGATCCGGAAATACCTGAACAAGATGATCGTTTTCCTGGTCAGCGGACTTTGGCACGGAGCCGGTTTTTCCTATATCATCTGGGGCGGGCTGAACGGCCTTTACCAGGTCATCGGCGAGATGACCCTGCCGCTCCGGAAAAAGATCACGGACGGACTGCGGCTGCACAGGGATTCCCTGGGGCACCGGCTTTTCCAGGGAGTGTTTACATTCGTCCTGGTTGATTTTTCATGGATCTTCTTCCGGGCCAGTGACCTGCAGGGCGCCCTGGAGATCATCAAATCCATATTCCGTGCAAACAATCCGGAGATCCTGGTTGACGGCTCGCTGTACGGGTGCGGCCTGGATATCTCCAATTTCCTCCTGATGCTCGCGGGAATCGGAATCCTCCTGTTTGCGGACCTGTGCAGGCGCAGGAATATTCACGTGCAGGAGATTATTTTCCGGCAGGACGGATGGTTCAGGTGGCTGTTTATTGCGCTGGCCGTGACGGCAATCCTTACTTTCGGCATCTGGGGTCCCAACTACGATGCCGCAAGCTTTATTTATTTCCAGTTCTGAGGAGGAACAAAGAATGAAAAAAGCAATGCGGGCTGCCGGATGCATTATCACTGTGATTCTGACCATCGGACTGCTGATGTGGACGTCGAATTTAACGGTACGCAAGGACAGCAGCGACAAATACAGTGATTTTTTCAGGGACAGGGATTACGACGTCCTGTTTATGGGAACGAGCCATGTGATCGACAGCGTATTTCCCATGGAATTATGGAAAGAGTACGGAATCGTTTCCTACAACTGCGGAGGGACTTCCAATTACCTGCCGACGACCTACTGGGTCCTGCAGAACGTCCTGGATTATGTGACCCCGAAAGTCGTTGTCATAGACTGCTACCGCCTTGCGGATGACGAGAAGTGCCCGATCATCGAGCGGGCCCATTATTCCCTGGATTCTTTTCCGCTGAGCATGAATAAAATCAAAGCGGTGCTGGACCTGATGGATGATCCCGGCGGGAAAACAGCCGAGCAGGCGGAAAAAGCAGCAAATATCGCGCAAAGCCCGTCGCTGGAACTGCTGTGGAATTTTGCCTTCTACCATTCCAGGTGGAACGAACTGGAAAAAGACGATTTTTCACCGACCTCCACCAAGGAAAAAGGCGCCGAGCCCCAGATCAACGTCGTCCGGGGAAAACTGAAAAGGATCGACCGGGAGTTAACCTCGGAAGCGGGCCATACAGGAGAGGTTTACCTTCGGAGGATGATTGAGGACTGCCGGGAGCGCGGCATTGAAGTGATGCTGACCTATCTCCCGTTCCAGGCGTCCGAGGCGGCACAGCGGGAGGCAAACCGCGCATACGCGGTTGCGGAGGAATACGAAATCCCGTATGTCAATTTCCTGGAGTATGACGATATCATCGACTACCAGACGGACCTGTATGACAGCTATTCTCATCTCAATGTCTCCGGCGCAAGGAAAGTCACATCCTGGATCGGCCGGTTCCTCATGGAGCAGTACAGCATTCCGGATAAAAGAAACGATCCGGCGTATTCCTACTGGGAAGAGGACTACCGGGAATATGAGGCAGTGAAAAACAACTACCTGGAAAGTGAGGACGATATTGTCAATTATCTGATGCTCCTGGCCGAGGATGATATCGATGTCATGATTTATATCCAGGACCAGGACATCTTCCGCAACAAACAGGTCCTGCTGCAGCTGGAAAACCTTGGCGTCGATACCAGCGGACTGGATAAAAACACAGACTATATCCTGATCAGCAGCAAGGGGAAGAAAACCGTCGTCCTGAACGATTTCACGGTGGACGGAAAAACAGAAAAAACGAAGCTTGGCGACGCGGCCGTATTCCGGACCGGAAGCAGCATGGTCCTTAACGTGGACGGCTGGCAGAGTATGAGCGTCCAGCCGGAGAATGTTCCGGGAATCCGGATTGACGTTTATCGCGGCTATGATTTTGTGGACTGCGTAAAATTCAATTATACGGTTCAGTCCAACCAGATCAGGGTAACCAATGTATCCCGGGACTGAAAAACCCGGGCCGGTACCGGCACCGCAAAAGGTATATGAAGCCGGTGCGGGAAAAGGATCACGGAGGAAAAGAAATGCTGAATCAGTTTTCCAGAACACAGCTGCTGTTCGGGCCGGAGGCGATGGAACACCTTGCCCGATGCCGGGTTGCTGTATTCGGGATCGGCGGCGTGGGAGGCTATGCCGTGGAGGCACTGGTTCGCTCGGGGATCGGCGCGCTGGACCTGATCGACGACGACCGGGTGTGCCTGACAAACCTGAACCGCCAGCTGTACGCAACCCGGAAAACGGTCGGGAAGTACAAGGTGGACGTGGCGGAAGAGCGAATCCATGACATCAACCCGGACTGCACCGTCCGGACATACAAAACCTTTTACCTGCCGGAAACCCGGGACCAGTTCGACTTCACCCAGTACGACTATGTGATTGACGCCATCGATACCGTAAGCGGAAAACTGGCCCTGGTCGAACAGGCGCAGGCGGCGGGAACGCCGATCATCAGCGCCATGGGCGCCGGGAACAAAACGGATCCGACGGCTTTCCGGGTGGCGGATATCCACAAGACGTCCGTGTGTCCGCTGGCCAGGGTCATGCGCAGCGAATGCAAAAAGCGGGGGATCAGACACCTGAAGGTGGTATATTCCACGGAGCTGCCCAAGCGGCCGCTGGAGGATCCGTCGATCAGCTGCAGATCGCACTGCATCTGCCCGCCGGGTACCCGGAAGTGTACGGTCCGCAGGGATATTCCCGGCTCGACGGCGTTTGTTCCGTCGGTGGCGGGGCTGATTATTGCCGGCGAAGTGGTGAAGGACCTGATCGGCGCCGGACAAAAGGAATAATAAAACGCGTCTCCCCGAAGGGAGACGCGTTTTTTGCATATTTTTTTCAGGCTTCGGCCGGAGACTCCTGTCCGGGGAGCTTCAGGACCAGGTTGTTGAGGTTCAGGGAGTAGGTGTAATGGGCTTCCTCCGTCATGGAGAGGACCAGCCGGATGCCCAGGGCCTGCTCCGGCTCCGGGGGAACGAAGTGGACCGGGTCGAAGGCCCGGCAGTCATCCCGGAAGCGAAGGACCCATTGATCCCCCTTGTCCATGACCAGTACGGAAAGGTGATGGTCCTTGGCATCTGCGGGGAAACCGTGCAGGATGACATTCCCCGCTATCTCCTCAATGCACAGGGCGATATGGCTGCTGATGCGGGGATCCTGCCCACGGGACAGGCAGAACTGTTCCGCGGCGCGGGACGCGGCGGTGGCTTCCTCAACGGAGGAGACCTTCGTTTCCAGGATCCTGTCCGGGGTGACCCCGAAATCCTTTTTCAGGAGCAGGTATGCCCCGTCTTTCCAGGGAAGTTTCCCGCTGAGGCGGCAGATCAGCACCCCGGCGGCCAGCAGCGTCAGGAGCTCCCCGGCGGCGAAGGCCATCCACGCGCCGGTCAGGCCGGAAAAACGGCTGAGGACGAAGCCGGCCAGGATCGGGAACAGGGCGCCCTCCAGCAGGGAAAACAGCTCGGTCAGTCCGGAGCGTCCGGAGGCCTGCCAGGCATACTTCAGCGCATTATTGACGCAGCAGGGGACCAGGCCCGCGGCAAACAGGCGGAGCGCCGGAACGGCGTACCGGTACGGCAGTTCGCTGCGGGGAAGGAAGACGTTGACCAGGAAAGGGGCGCAAACCAGCAGGAAAAGTCCCATACCGAAGCCCAGGGCAGCCCCCCAGCCGCAGAGGCGGCGTACCGTTTCCCTCAGCGCGGAGCGGTCCTCCTCATGGAAGAAGATCCCGCACAGGGTGAGGGAAACCCCGCCGGTCCCGGTGGTGATGCAGTTCGCGGCGTTTCCTATGGACATCACGACGGTATAGGCGGCGACCGCGACGCTGTGGCCGCCGTCCAGGGCGGTCAGCAGGCGGTTCATGACGAAGATCAGGATCACGGAGGCGATCATATTCACGCCGGCGGGAATCCCGCGGCGGAAAAGCTCCGCGATGACCGGCCGCTTTACGGATTTCCGGGAGAAGCGGAAGGTGCACTTTTTTGAGAAGAAATAGATTCCGGCGACAGCCATGGCGGCATAATAGCTCAGGGCGGAGGCCAGGCCCATACCGAACATGCCGCCGTTAAAGACAAAGACGTTCAGCAGGTCCAGCGCCACATCCGTCACCGTCATGGTCAGGACGGCGGCGATGAGCAGACCGCTCTGCCCGGCCATCTGCAGGAAGGGGATCAGGACCAGCGCGCCCATGGAACCGGGAGCGCCGATACTGAAGCCTGCCAGGTAATCCCGGGTCGATTCAAAGAGGGTCCCGTCCCGGCCGGCTCCCAGGAGAACCGCCAGGGGGGAGCTGAACAGGAGGACCACTGCCGTAAAGGCCAGGGAGACCGCGGCGGTGACAGCCAGGGAGGAGGAATAGCAGGCATCCGCGTCCTCCCGGGAACCGCATCCCAGGGCTTTTCCGCAGACGACCTGGATGCCCGCCGCCAGGAGGGTGCCGATGGCGCCGATCGCCAGGAGCAGCGGATTGGACAGACCATAGGCGGCAATGGCATGGGAACCCAGGAACCGGCTGATCATGACGCTGTCGATCAGCAGGCACAGGGATACCGTCAGCGCTGAAAATACCTGGGCGATCAGCATCCGGCGGATCAGTTTACGTATCATGGCTGGGGCACTCCGTTTCCCGGGTCACCGTTCAGGCGGCTGGCCCGCATCCATTTTCTTCGCTTTTTTATCCTCGTACATTCGCCTGTCCGCGAGGGCGAATACTTCATCAAGGTCAAACCCCTTTTCCCCGAAGGCGAAACCGCAGGCTACGACGCAGGGCTCCCCGCCGTCCTCCCGGTTCACTTTCTCCAGGGCATTCTCCCAGCGGGTGCGGATCCACTCCGCTCCCTGACGGTCGACATGGATGGCGATGACGAGGAACTCATCCCCTCCGACCCGGAAGGGGATAATGTTCCGGGCTTCGATCAACCGCAGGCTCTTTGCGGCCTTTTTGATCAGCAGGTCGCCTGCCTCGTGGCCCAGGGTATCGTTGGTGAGCTTCAGGTTGTTGAGGTCCATATTGAAGACGGCGATGGTTTCCTGCCTGCTGAACAGGGAGCGCTTCATCTCCAGGAACTTGCCCTTGTTGTACAGCCCGGTCATCCAGTCGTGTTCCTTTTCGGCCTGCAGGGCGCGGGAATAGGCTGTGACGTCCCGGAACAGGTCCATGTACAGGCTGGTATCCACCAGGTGATGGATCTGCCGGAGCCCCTCCTCATCCGTGAAGGAGGAGGTAAGGACCATATAGGTTTTCCCGGAGCCGGAACGCACCAGGTCCCAGGTCTGCTTCTTCTGACCCGGGACGGGCGGCGGGCAGGCGGCTTTCCAGTTGGTCTTTTCCGTCCGGATGAAGGAGGTCTGCCCGTCCTCGTAGAGCACGTTCCCGTCCTCGTCGGTGATGAGGATACCGCCGATATCGTCGCGGAAAAACCGAAGGATTGCCTGATCCAGGCCGGCCTTGTCCATACGAGCCCTCCTTCCGGACAGTCTTCTTCTGTTTCTTCCATATTACAGGTCTATTATCCGATCCCCACCGGAAAATGTCCAGTAAAAAATCCCCGGCCGCTGTGATTGACAGACAGGCAGGAATATGGTATTCCGGATACAACCACGCGAAAACGGAGGAGACGAACATGCTGAGTCTGGAACGGGCGGCGGAACTGAACGCCACGATGGTGTCGGAAGAACACCTGATTATCCATGCGAAGAACGTGAGCTATGCCATGGGCGCCATGGCAGAGCATTTCGGCGGGAATGTCGAACACTGGCAGGCGGTGGGCCTGCTGCACGACTACGACTATGAGAAATATCCGGAGGAGCACCTGCAGCATACGCAGGAGCCGCTGCTGGCGGCGGGTGTGCCGGAGGAGGATGTCCGGGCGATCATGAGCCACGGCTGGGGCATCTGCACGGATGTGGAGCCGGTGACGGACATGGAAAAGAGCCTGTTTGCCGTGGACGAACTGACAGGCATTATCCAGGCCTGCGCGCGGATGCGGCCGAATGGCATCCGGGACCTGGAGATCAAAAGCTTCATGAAGAAGTATAAAGACAAAAAATTCGCGGCCAAGTGCGACCGTGAACTGATCCGGAAGGGGTGCGACCTGCTGGGTATGGATGTGCAGGAGGTTGCGGAAATCTGCATCAACGGGATGAGGCCCCATGCCGAAGAGATCGGCCTGGCGGGAACCGGCGCGGAATAAGCGCTTTATTCGCCGGGACGCCTGACGGAGAAGAGTTGCAGGGACCGGCTTATGGCGGAGATTCCGGAGGCGGCGGACTTCGGAACGGTCACGACATACAGGCCGGATTCGGTGGCGGCATGGACGCGGACAGTCTCGTCGTTTTCCATGCGCACGGAGGAGACCCCGAAGAGGGTCGGTCCGGAGACGGCACTGAAATGATAACCCTTTTCCAGCAGGGACAGGGCGGACGCCGGATAGATACTCCGGAGGATCAGGGGTTCCCCTTCCTCCGTCTGCCAGTAGAGGGTGACGACGCGGCCGAAGCCGCCGGACAGCCCCGCGTCGGCGGAGGTGCCGGAGACGAAGGTCATGCCGGAGCCGCTCATAAAGCTGAGGACGGGAGCGGGAAAGGATTCCACCAGCTCGCGGAGCTCGTTTTCATGGGAGATATTCAATGCGGGGCTTGCAGTCAGCAACGGCTGCGGCTCCGCTTTTTCTTTTTCTTCAGGCTTGGGCTGGGCCAGGACCAGGAGCGCGCCGGTGAGCACGATCAGGGTGACGGACAGAAGCCCTGTCAGCAACTTCAGCAGGATGTGCGTGAATCTCCGCCGGCCGGATCCGTCTTCCGCCATGGTGCGCCTCCTTTCCCGGGCTTGCCGGCGCTCTGCGCCGGAATGAAACCGAAGCATTGTATCGTTATTATACCGGGGGCAAAAATGGCTGTCAAACCGGCGAAACTTGCCCGAAAAGGAAAACCGATGTAAAATAAGATGTTTCGGAGGGAGCGAAAATGAAGAAGCTTCTGACTGTGCTGACCGTGATCTGCATGGCTGCGGTGTGGACCGCAGGCATTGCTGAAGGTGCCGTTGTGGAAGAGAAGGGGCTGGAGCTGGCGGGCAGCAGCATCCGGTTTCCCGCGGTGAGCGGGATGGAGGACGAGACCCTGCAGGAGGCGGTGAATGTCCGGATCCGGGAGGACCTGGGCGTGGACGGCTGCCTGCAGCGGATGAACGCCCTGATCTCCGACGACGCGCGGAGCATCACGGTGAACTGGACCGGCGGGATCGCGGGGGATGTGTTCAGCGCGCTGCTGGACGCGGAAAGCGCGGTGATCAACCTGCCGGGCAGCTATACCTGGACCTGCAGCAGCATTGACCTGCGGGACGGGCATGAAATCGCATTCGACGAGTTGTTCACGGACGCAGACGCCGCCCGGGAAGCGCTGGAAAGCTACCTGGAGGAGACGGCGGCTCCGGAACTGAGCCCGCACCTGAACAACAGCGCGCTGACGCCCCTGCCGGAGATGTTCCTGCTGGAGCGGACAGGCCTGACGCTGCTGTACAGCGCGGACCAGCTGAGCACCCTCAGCAACCGGGCCGGCGCGGTGAAGATCGGCTGGAACGAGATCCGGGACCAGCTGGACTGGTCAGAGGACGGGATCCCGGCACGCATCGGCGCAGCGGAGATGACGACTCTGACGGCGGACAGTATCCCGCACCTGCAGGAGATGACGGAGAACGGCCAGCTGCCGGACATTCCGGTGAAGCTTGGGGACAGCGTGAAGGAATGGACAGACCGGCTGCGGCTGCTGAATGACCCGGAGGAATACTCGGGCGGACGGATGTTCGCGCCGGAAGGCGCGGCGTTCCGGGACGTATACCTGCTCTCGGACGCGGTGAGCAGCAGCTGGGACACGAGCGTGGTCCAGGGGATCCGGATGGACCGGGGCTGCGTATGGGGCCTGTGCATCGGCGAAACGGCAGCTTCGGAATGGCATGAGCTGATGGGCGAGCCGGACTACACGGCGGACCTGGATGAAGAGGCGGCGGAATACGCCCGGACCGTTCCCGGCACCTGCGACTACTACCTGTTCGGGGAATACCGGCTGCAGCTGCTGGCGGACACGGACGGGATACTGGCGGGTATTACCATCGCAAAATAATCGACGGAGGAAACAATGGCTCAACAAGGCGGAAGGAGAAAAAAGGCTCCCGCGTACTCCGCGGATACCATGGCCCTGCGGTATATCGCGGGGCTGGCGCTGGCCGCGCTGGGCGTCATGATCTTCATGGCGGTGGACCTGAACATGTCCGGGAATATCTTCCAGGGCCTGCGGCAGGTCTGTTTCGGCGTAAGCGGAAGCCTGGCCTATATCCTGGCAGTGCTGCCGCTGTGGGCAGGCGGACTGGTGATCTGGTCCGCCCAGCGGCGCGCGCCCGTACGGCCGTGGGTCTTTGCGCTGCTGAGCTTTATCGGGATCTGTACCTTTATCATGCTGATCAGCGGGAACGCGCTGGACAGCCTGCACCGGCGGAGCGGCGGCCAGTTCGGCAACGTGCTGCAGAATGTCTATTCCGACTGCATGCGGACCGGAACGGGCGGCGGCGTGCTGGGCACGCTGCTGGGATGGCCGCTGTGGCGGTTCCTCGGGACGATCCTCGGTGTGGTCATTATCTTCCTCGGGACCCTGTTCTGCCTGCTGATGGCAATGAACCTGACACCGTCCAGGCTCCGGGATCTCTTCACCGGGCAGTACAGCGCGCACAGGGAGCAGCAGAAGCAGGAGCGGATGTACGCGGAGCAGCAGCAGATGGCCTGGCAGCAGCAGCAGTACGCGCAGCAGCAGGCCTGGCAGCAGCACCTTATGGAACAGCAGCAACAGCAGCAGTACGCGCAGCAGCAGAATATGCAGCAGCCGGCCGCGCCGCAGTACCCGCCGCAGAACATGCCCCAGGGCATGCAGGCCGGACAGCAGAGCGTGGCCCAGTGGCAGGACCAGATGACCGCAGCGCAGACAGCGGCCGCGGCGCCCGGACACCAGAGCACCATCTTCGGCGGACGGAACACCGCGCAGCCGGAGAAGCCGACACGGAGCTGGAAGAGCAGGATCTTCGGGAAGAAGGAAGAAGAATATGACGGTCTGGTCGGCGACGATACGGCTCCGGCCGAGCCTGTGCAGCCGCCCCGGAAAACCACAGGACGGCGCACCGCTACCGGCGCGGAAGCAGCCCCGGTGACCGAATGGAACCTGCCGGACCGGGAAGCGGAAGCGGCAAGGAAGAGGCAGGCGGCGCAGCCTGCCGCGGCGGAACCGGCGGAGGAAGCGCCGGAGGCGAAGATCCCGAAGAGCGTAAACCGTGACAGTTACAAACGGCCTGCCGATCGCAGGCCCGTGCGGGAAGAGGTCGAAGAACCGGCGGAGGAGGAACGGCCTGCCCGCAGGCGGCCCGCCGCCGCGCCGGAAGCGCCGGCCCAGAACGTGAAGGCGCCAGCGGTGCAGCAGGAGATGAGCCGGGAGACCTGGTCCCCTGAGCTGAACCTGAAGCCCAGCGAGAAAGCGCCGCATACCCCGGAGGAATCGGAATGGATCCCGCGGGCGTACAACTTCCCGCCGATCACGGACCTGGCGATGCCCAAACCCAGCGTCGGGGATACCGGCGCCGAGGACGCCATGCGCTCCCGGAAGCTGGAGGAGACGCTGGCTTCCTTCCGCGTGCAGGCCCAGGTGGTCCACGTGACCCACGGGCCGGCGGTCTCCCGCTTCGAGCTGGAGCTGGCCCCGGGCACCAAAGTGAACAAGGTGGCGGAACTGGAAAAGGATATCGCATACGGCATGGAAGCGACATCCGTCCGCATCGAGGCGCCGATTCCGGGCAAGAGCCTGGTGGGCGTCGAGGTGCCGAACCGGCAGATCGAGACGGTGACGCTGCGTGAGGTGCTGTCGAGCGAACGGATGCAGAACGCCAAGTCAATCCTGACGGTGGCGCTGGGCAAAGACCTGACCGGTACACCGATCATCTGCGACCTGGCGAAGATGCCCCATATGCTGATCGCCGGCCAGACCGGCAGCGGTAAATCCGTGTGCATCAACGCGATCATCAACAGCCTGCTGTACCGGGCGAGTCCGGACGAGGTGAAGCTGATCCTGGTGGACCCGAAGGTCGTGGAACTGCAGTGCTACAACGGGATCCCGCACCTGCTGATCCCGGTGGTGAACGACCCGCACAAGGCGGCAGCCGCGCTGGCCTGGGCGGTGGCGGAGATGAAGGAACGGTACGACAAGTTCGCCGAGCGCAGGGTCAGGAACGTGGACGGCTACAATGCCTCCCTGAAATCCGGCGAGAAGCCGATGGCCCGGATCGTGATCATCATCGACGAACTGGCGGACCTGATGATGGTCTGCAAGAAGGACGTCGAAGAATATATCTGCCGGCTGACGCAGCTGGCCCGTGCGGCGGGCATCCACCTGATCGTCGCGACCCAGCGGCCTTCTGTGGATGTCATCACCGGCCTGATCAAGGCAAATATCCCGAGCCGGATCGCCTTCAAAACGGCGCAATCCGTCGACAGCCGGACAATCCTGGACCGGAACGGCAGCGAACAGCTGCTGGGCTGGGGCGATATGCTGTACCTGCCTACGGGCGCCTTTGCCCCGACGCGGGTGCAGGGCTGCTTCCTGAGCGACGAGGAAGTGAACCGGATCGTGAAGCATGTGCGGGACGCCAACCCCAGCACGTACGACCCGGACATCCTCGAGAAGATGGAAGAGATGGCCAGCGGCAGCAGCAACGAGGGAACCGGCGCGGATATGATCGCCGGCGAGATGGGCGGCGGCGACGGCGGCCTGTTCGAACAGGCGGTGGAATACGCGATCGCCGACGGGCAGATCTCCACCAGCACGCTGCAGCGGCGCCTGAAGATCGGCTACGCGCGGGCAGGACGGCTGACGGACGAGATGGAGGAGCGGGGCATCGTGGCCGCCAAGGACGGCAGCAAACCCCGGAAGTGCCTCATCACGCGGGAAGAATGGGAAGAAATGAAGAAACTGTCTTCGGGAGATTAATCCAAAGTGTCCAATTTGCTTGATTACCTCCACTGGAGGGGAGACATTGCCTTTAGCGTCAGTCCGTGGAATGAGGTGGACGGAGCGCTCTGCGCTACGCTGAGCTACCTGAACTTCCACGGGCTGGAGGACCACCGGGGCTGGACGCTGCGCGAAGCGAAGCGGATCGACCTGCTGATCGAGGGCCAGGGGAACATGTTCGGACCCCGGAAAAAGATGTTTGAGACCATGGCGGAGACGGAACGCTTCGGCGAGAGCCGGATGCACCACTTCATCGCCCTGACGGACGAGGACGTGAGCATGCAGTTCTCCGCGATGTGCGTGGACCTGCCGGACGGCGCGATGGCCGTGATCTTCCGCGGAACGGACAATACGCTGGTCGGCTGGCGGGAGGACTTCAACATGTCCTACCAGACGACCGTGCCGGGCCAGCTGGCTGCGGCCTACTACCTGTCGAAGGCGGCGCGGCTGTCCAGCCGGCCGATCCGGCTGATGGGCCACAGCAAGGGCGGCAACCTCGCCGTGTATGCCGGGGCCGCGGTACCGGAAAAGATCCAGAAGCGGATCGAAGGCATCTGGACCTACGACGGGCCGGGTATGAACCTGGAGATCTCCCGGAGCGAAGGCTTCGAAAGGATCCGGGACCGGATCCATTCCTACGTGCCCCAGACCAGCATCATCGGGATGCTGATGGATTATTACAAGCCCTACACGGTGGTGCGGTCCACGGCCAAGGGGCTGGAGCAGCACGACCCCATGACCTGGCAGGTATACGGGACGCATTTCGAGGAGCTGGAGAGCATCGACCGGACGGCCAGCGTGGTCTCCGAGACGCTGCACGAGATGCTGGCCAACTCCACGCCGGAACAGCGCGGCGCTTTCGTGGAAACGCTGTTCAGGCTGGCGGACAATACGAATGCCACGCGGATGAGCGATATCCTGAACGAGAAATTCCGGAGCCTGGTGAAGATGGCCGGCGGCCGGAAGGAACTGGAGCCGGAGACCCGGCGGGTGTTTACCCGGCTGATGGCCCAGGCGGTCACCCTCGGCGTGGGCAACGTGGTGGAACGGGTCCGCGGAAAGAGCGAGCAGGACGGTCCGGAGGAATGGAGCACCCTGGACGCGGCGGAGATTCCGGATAAACCGCCGGAGCCTGAAGCGGAAACGCCGCCGGCGCCCGCGAAAAAAACGCGGAAGAAAAAGAAGGAAGAAAAGCCCGAATCCGACCTTGACAATCCGGAAAACGTGTGATAAAAAGAGTACCGGTACCTGATGAGTACCGGTACCTGATCTTTAAGACGATACGAGATATCGGCAAGATCCGGATGAAAAACGTATGCCGCGGCGCGGCATGCGGGCTGAACTGCGATCCGAACTCTGCCGATTCTCCGGCAGAGTTTTTTCATTCCGACGACCGATCAAGGAGAACGCGCGATGATTGCAGGACAGGCACGGATGATCCGAAAAGACCCGCAGGGCGTGTTTAGCTTTCCCGGTTTCTGTGATGTGCATGTGCACTTCAGGGAACCGGGTTTTTCTTATAAGGAGACGATTGTGAGCGGAAGCCGGGCGGCGGCGCGGGGCGGGTATACCGCGGTGTGCGCGATGCCGAACCTGAATCCGGTGCCGGACAGCCTTCCGCACCTGGCGGAGGAAGAGGAACTGATCCGGCAGGCGGGAGATTACGCAGCGGTGCTGCCCTACGCGGCGCTGACGGTCGGCGAGAAGGGACAGGAGGCCGCGGACCTGGAAGGCCTGGCGCCGCGGGTGATCGCCTTCTCCGACGACGGAAAGGGCGTGCAGAGCGAGAGCATGATGCGCAGCCTGATGGAACGGTGCCGGAAGCTGGGAAAGATCATCTCTGCCCACTGCGAGGACGAGCGCCTGCTGCGGGGCGGATACATCCATGACGGAAGCTACGCGAAGGCGCACGGGCACAAGGGGATCTGCTCCGAAAGCGAATGGGGGCCGATCGCGCGGGACCTGAAGCTGGCGAAGGAAACGGGCTGCGCCTACCATGTATGCCACATCAGCTGCAGGGAGAGCGCGGAGCTGATCCGGCAGGCGAAGAAGGACGGCGTGGACGTGACCTGCGAGACCGGGCCGCACTACCTGCTGCTGGATGAGAACGACCTGCAGGAGGACGGACGGTTCCGGATGAACCCGCCGCTGCGGAGCCGGGAGGACCGGGAGGCGCTGGTGGAAGCGCTGCTGGACGGAACGATTGATATGATCGCCACGGACCACGCGCCGCACAGCGCGGAGGAAAAAAGCCGGGGCCTGCCGGGCAGCGCCTTCGGGGTGGTCGGGCTGGAATGCGCGTTCCCGGTGCTGTATACGGGGCTGGTGCGCAAAGGGATCCTGACCCTGGAGCAGCTGATCGGCAAAATGGCGATCGCGCCGCGGGAACGGTTCGGGATTCCGCTGGCGGAGGACGACCGGACGGAATGGGACCTCGAAGCGCGGACCACGGTCGACCCGGACGAATTCCTGTCCATGGGCAGGGCCACGCCCTTCGCGGGCATGGAATTCTTCGGCCGGTGCCTGAAAACAGTTCATAACGGTAAAACAACCTATGAATATAAAATGACGGAGGATTGAGAACATGGCGAAGCGGACAGATATCAAAAAGGTACTGATCATCGGCAGCGGCCCGATCGTGATCGGCCAGGCGGCGGAATTCGACTACGCGGGTACCCAGGCCTGCCTTGCCCTAAAGGAAGAAGGGTACGAGGTGATCCTGTGCAACTCCAATCCCGCAACGATCATGACGGATACCTCCATCGCGGACAAGGTCTACATGGAGCCGCTGACGTTGGAATACATCGCAAAAATCCTCCGATATGAACGGCCGGACGCCATCGTCCCCGGCATCGGCGGACAGACCGGCCTGAACCTGGCGGTCCAGCTGGAGCGCAAGGGTGTGCTGAAGGAGTGCGGCACCCAGCTGCTGGGCACCTCCAGCCGGAGCATTGAACGGGCGGAAGACCGGGAACTGTTCAAGGAAATGTGCCAGAGCATCGGCGAGCCCGTGATCCCCAGCGAGATCACCTACAACCTGGAAGAAGCGAAGAAAGCCGCCCTGGACATCGGGTACCCGGTGGTCCTGCGGCCGGCCTTCACCCTGGGCGGCACCGGCGGCGGATTCGCCTACAACGAGGAAGAACTGGTCGAGATCGGCACGAACGCCTTCCGCCTGAGCCCGGTGCACCAGGTGCTGGTTGAAAAGAGCGTCCGCGGATACAAGGAAATCGAGTTCGAGGTCATGCGCGACAGCAATGACAAGGCGATCACGATCTGCGGCATGGAGAACGTGGACCCCGTCGGCGTGCATACCGGCGACAGCGTGGTGGTGGCCCCGATCCTGAGCCTGAACGACCACGACCTGAAGATGCTGAACGACAGCGCGATCAAGATCATCCGGGAGCTGAAGGTCGAAGGCGGCTGCAACGTACAGTTTGCCCTGAACCCGGAGAACAGCGAATACTTCCTGATCGAGGTCAATCCCCGGGTCAGCCGCTCTTCCGCCCTGGCCAGCAAGGCCAGCGGATACCCGATCGCGCGGGTGACGGCGAAGATCGCCCTGGGCATGGCGCTGGAAGAGATTCCGGTGGCCGGCGGCAACGCAGCCATGGAGCCGAGCCTCGACTACATCGTGGCGAAGTTCCCGCGGTTCCCCTTCGACAAGTTCACGTCCGCCAGCACGATGCTGGGCACCCAGATGAAGGCCACGGGCGAAGTCATGGGCATCGGCAGCAACCTGGAGGAGTGCATGCTCAAGAGCGTGCGGAGCCTCGAGACCGGCGTATGCCACCTGCACCTGGCGAAGTTCGACAGCGAAAGCACGGAGAACCTGCTGGAATATGTGAAGGAATTCCGGGCGGACACCCTGTATGCGGTGACAGAGCTGCTGCGCCGGGGCGAGAGTATCGAAAAGCTGCATGAGCTGACGATGATCACCCGCCTGTTCCTCGAAAGCCTGAAGAAGATCACCGACATGGAGAAGAAGCTGGCCGCGAACAAGGGCGACGCGGAACTCCTGCGGGAAGCGAAAAAGATGGGCTTCGGCGACGAGACCATCGGCAGGCTGTGGGGTGTGAAGGACACCGAGATCTACGCCCTGCGGAAGGAAAAGGGCATCGTGCCGGTGTTCCGGATGGTGGACACCCTGCACACGGGCAAGTACATCGCCTACCTGTACTCCAGCTACAGCAACCGGAACGACTCGATCCTGACGGACAAGAAGAAGATCGTGGTGCTGGGCGCCGGCCCGATCCGCATCGGCCAGGGCGTGGAATTCGACTACTCCACGGTGCACGCGGTACAGACGATCCGCCGGGCAGGCTACGAAGCGATCATCATCAACAACAACCCCGAGACGGTTTCCACGGACTACACAACGGCGGACAAGCTGTACTTCGAGCCGCTGACGCCCGAAGACGTGATGGCCATCATCGACTTTGAAAAGCCGGAAGGCGTCATCGCCTCCCTGGGCGGCCAGACGGCGATCAACCTGGCCCAGCCCCTGATGGACCGCGGCGTGAAAATCATCGGAACGGACTGCGCGGCCATCGAGCGCGCGGAGAACCGCGACAGCTTTGAGAAGATCCTGCTGGACCTGGGGATCCCGCAGCCGAAGGGACAGGCCGTGACGAAGATCGAGGACGGCGTGAAGGCCGCCGAAGAGATCGGATATCCCGTGCTGGTGCGCCCGAGCTTCGTGCTGGGCGGCCGGGCCATGCAGATCGTCGCGAATGAGGACCAGCTGCGGCACTACCTGAAGACCGCGGTGGAAATCGACGCGGACAAGCCGGTGCTGGTGGACAAGTATATCCGCGGCAAGGAAGTCGAAGTCGACGCGATCTGCGACGGACGGGATGTGTTTGTCCCCGGTATCATGGAGCTGGTCGAGCGCACGGGTATCCACAGCGGCGACTCCATCTCCGTATATCCTGCCTACTCGATCAGCAACAAGGTGAAGGGGATCATCCTGCAGTACGCGAAGAAGCTGGGCCTGGGCATCGGGATCGTGGGCCTGTACAACATCCAGTTCATCGTGGATGAAAACGAGGACGTCTACATCATCGAGGTGAACCCGCGGTCCAGCCGCACGGTTCCCTTCCTGAGCAAGTCCACGGGATACTCCCTGGCGGATATTGCCACCGAGGTCATCCTGGGGAAGAGCCTGAAGGAACAGGGCATTTTCGACCTGTATCCGGAAGAAAAGAAGCGGTATTACGTCAAGGTGCCGGTATTCAGCTTCAACAAGATCAAGGGCCTGGACGCCTACCTGAGCCCGGAGATGAAGTCCACGGGCGAAGCGATCGGCTACGACGACAAGCTGACCCGCGCGCTGTACAAGGCGCTGCAGGCCGGCGGAACCCGCCTGCAGAACTACGGTACGGTGATGGCAACCATCGCCGACCGGGACAAGGCCGAAGCGCTGCCGCTGATCCGGCGGTTCTACAACCTGGGCTTCAACATCGAAGCGACCAGCGGAACGGCCCGCTTCCTGAAGGAAAACGGGATCCGTACCCACGCCCTGAAGAAGATCAGCGAGGGAAGCAGCGAGATCCCGGACAGCATCCGGCAGGGCCATGTGGCCTACATCATCAACACCAGCGAGATCGGCGCGACGGACGTCGAAAGCGACGGCCTGAAGATCCGCCAGTGCGCGACGGAAAACAACGCCACGATCTTCACCAGCCTCGATACGGTCCGCGTGCTGCTGGACGTGCTGGAAGAGACCACACTGACGATTTCCACCATCGACGCTTAAAAAGGGGAGCGGCATGAAGCAACAGATCCTAAAGATCACCGAGAATATCCGGGTTGCGGAGAACGTATACAAGATGGTGCTGGAGGATCCGGAACTGGAGGAGATGAAACCGGGCCAGTTCGTGAACATCCGGCTGGACGGCCTGTACCTGCGTCGGCCGATTTCCGTATGTGAATCGGAAGCGGGTTCCCTGACGATCATCTACAAGGTCGTGGGGAAGGGCACGGAACAGATGAGCCGGATGAAGGAACGGGAGAAGCTGGACGTGCTCACCGGCCTGGGCAACGGCTACGACCTGTCGAAAGCCGGGGACCGGCCGCTGCTGCTGGGCGGCGGCGTGGGCGTGCCCCCGCTGGTGATGCTGGCCCGGAAGCTGCGGGAGCAGGGAAAAGACGTAACCGCGGTGCTGGGCTTCAACACGATGGAGGAAGTCTTCGGCCAGGCAGCCTTTGAGATCATGGGCGTGAACACGATCGTGACGACGGCTGACGGCACCTTCGGCACGAAGGGCTTCGTTACCGACGCGATGCCGGAGGATTACAGCTACTTCTACACCTGCGGCCCGGAACCCATGCTGAAGGCGGTCTACAGGAAGACGAAGACCTCCGGACAGTTCAGCTTTGAGGAACGGATGGGGTGCGGCTTCGGCGCCTGCATGGGCTGCAGCTGTAAAACGATCACGGGAAACAAGCGCATCTGCCGGGAAGGCCCGGTGCTGGAGAAGGAGGAGATCCTGTCTTGGGCAGACTGACAACATCCCTGTGCGGCATCGAACTGGACAATCCGGTGATCCCCGCCAGCGGCACCTTCGGATTCGGATATGAATTCGCCCAGTGGTACGATATCAACTGCCTGGGGACCTTCTCCTTCAAGGGAACGACGAAGGATCCCCGCTTCGGGAACCCGACGCCCCGGATCGCGGAATGCACGGCGGGCATGATCAACTCGGTCGGCCTGCAGAACCCGGGCGTGGAAAAGGTCATCGCGGAGGAGCTTCCGAAGCTGAAGGAAGTGTTCCGCAAGAAGGTCATGGCAAACGTCAGCGGCTTCAGTATTGAAGATTACGCATACACCTGCGAAAAGCTGGACAAGGAAGAGCAGGTGGGCTGGCTGGAAGTGAACATCTCCTGCCCGAACGTCCACGGCGGCGGCATGAGCTTCGGCACGGACCCGAAGGCGGCGGTGGAGGTGACCGCGGCGGTGAAGAAGGTGACGGCGAAGCCGGTGATCATGAAGCTGAGCCCGAACGTCACGGACATCACGGAGATCGCGAAGGCCTGCGAAGGCGCAGGCGCGGACGGCATCAGCCTGATCAACACCCTGCAGGGGATGCGCATCAGCCTGAAGACCCGCAAACCGATCCTGGCGAACGTCATGGGCGGCGTCAGCGGCCCGGCCGTGTTCCCGGTCGCGCTGCGGATGGTGTACCAGGTCTGCCGCGCTGTGAAAATCCCGGTGGTCGGGATGGGCGGAATCACGACGGCGGAGGACGTGCTGGAAATGATGATGGCCGGCGCGTGCGCCGTGGAAGTCGGGGCAGCCAACCTGGCGGATCCTTACGCCTGCCGGAAGATCATTGAAGACCTGCCGGCAGCGATGGATAAATACGGCATCAAAGAACTGAAAGAATTGGGAGGAGCAGTGCAGAATGGGTAAGGACGTCATCGTAGCGTGCGACTTTCCGTCGGCGGAAAAGACGCTGGCATTCCTGGACAGATTCCAGGGAAGGAAACCGTTTGTGAAGATCGGGATGGAGCTGTTCTACGGCGCGGGACCGGACATCGTCCGGGAGATCCGGAAGCGGGGACACAAGATCTTCCTGGACCTGAAGCTGCATGATATCCCGAATACGGTGAAGAAGGCCATGAGCGTGCTGCGGGACCTGGACGTGGACCTGGTGAACGTCCACGCGGCGGGTACGGTGCGGATGATGGAAGCGGCACTGGAAGGCCTGACCCGGCCGGACGGCACCCGGCCCCTGCTGATCGCGGTGACCCAGCTGACCAGCACAGACCAGGAAGCGCTGGAGCAGGACCTGTGGATCGAGCGGCCGATGGACCAGGTGGTCATGCACTACGCGAAGAACGCCGCGAAGGCTGGCCTGGACGGAGTGGTGTGCTCGCCGCTGGAAGCACAAAAGGTCCATGAGGCATGCGGCGCGGGATTCCTGACGGTGACGCCCGGCGTACGGTTTGCGGACGGGGACGTCGGGGACCAGAAGCGGGTCATGACCCCGGAGGAAGCGAAGAAGATCGGCAGCGACTACATCGTGGTCGGGCGGCCGATCACCGCGGCGGACGATCCGGTGGCGGCGTACGAGCGCTGCTGCAAAGAATTCTGCTGAACCGTCCAGATCTGAGATTTGGGTAACGGTTCCCATGCTGCAGCTGTCAAAGGCCGGAAGCCAGAAGGCGCATCGGGCTTTGGCAGCAGCGATCGCAAAAAGACTGAGGAGGAAAAAACCATGACCAGAAATGAGATCAATGTCCTGATCGCGAAGGACCTGCTGAAGATCAAGGCGGTATTTTTCCGGCCGGACGAGCCCTTCACCTGGGCGAGCGGCATCAAGAGCCCGGTGTACTGCGACAACCGGCTGACACTGACAGCGCCGGAAGTGCGCACGGATGTGGAGAAGTCCCTGGCGCAGATCATCGGGGAGGAATATCCCCAGGTGGAAGTGCTGATGGGCACCTCCACAGCGGGTATCGCGCATGCGGCGATCACCGGACACCTGATGGGCCTGCCGATGGGCTATGTGCGCTCCGGCGCCAAGGACCACGGCCGGCAGAACCAGATCGAAGGCAGGCTGGAGCCCGGCCAGAAGGTGGTCGTGGTGGAGGACCTGATCTCTACGGGCGGCAGCGTGCTGGAGGTCGTGGACGTGCTGCGGGCGGCCGGCGCGGAAGTGCTGGGCATCGCAAGCATCTTCACCTATGGCATGAAGAAGGGCATCGAGCGCCTGGCGGCGGCGAACGTGAAGAACGTCTCCCTGACCAACTTCGACGTGATCGCCGAGGAAGCGGCCAAGGAAGGATATATCCGCCCCGAGGACGTTTCCAGGCTGCTGAAGTTCCGGAATGACCCTGCTGACGAACACTGGAGAGACTGATCATTCCCGATACGGTAAACAGATCTGTCGAAATACAACGATGGGGGTGGCTGTATGCCGAGAAGTGTGATTGACGTACCGGACCTGACTACAGACGAACTGGAAGCCCTGATGGACACGGCGGAGGATATCATTGCCCGGCCGGACGACTACGCGGACGCGTGCCGCCGGAAAAAGCTGGCTACGCTGTTCTTCGAGCCCAGTACGCGGACGCGGCTGAGCTTTGAGGCGGCAATGTACGAGCTGGGCGGCAACGTGCTGAGCGTGACAGGCGCGGGAACGAGTTCCGCGGCCAAGGGCGAGAGCGTGGCTGACACCGCCAAGACGGTTTCCTGCTATGCGGACATCATCGCCATGCGGCATCCGAAGGAAGGTGCGGCGCTGGTGGCGGCAAAGGCGGCCTCGGTACCGGTGATCAACGCCGGTGACGGCGGCCACTGCCACCCGACCCAGACGCTGGCGGACCTGCTGACCATCCGCCGGGAAAAGGGCCGGATGGGGGACATGACGATCGGCCTGTGCGGCGACCTGAAGTTCGGCCGGACGGTACACTCCCTGATCAACGCCATGAGCCGCTACGAAGGACTGAAGTTTGTGCTGATCAGCCCGGAAGAGCTGAAGGTGCCGAGCTATGTGAAGAACGACGCCCTGAAAAAGCGGAATATCCCCTATGAACAGACCACGGACCTGGAGCAGGTGATCGGGGACCTGGATATCCTGTACATGACCCGGGTGCAGCGGGAACGCTTCTTCAACGAGGAAGACTACCTGCGCCTGCGGGACAGCTACATCCTGACCCCCGAGAAGCTGAAGAAGGCGAAGGGCGACCTGTGCGTCATGCACCCGCTGCCCCGCGTGAATGAGATCAGCGTGGCGGTGGACGACGATCCGCGGGCCTGCTATTTCAAGCAGGTACTGAACGGCAAGTATATGCGCATGGCGCTGATCCTGAAGCTGCTGAATATAGGAGGTGCGCAGGCATGAATGTGGATTCCATCCGGGACGGCATCGTGATCGACCATATCGCCGCGGGAAACGGTATGAAGCTGTACCGCCTGCTGGGCCTGGAGGGCCTGGACGTACCGGTGGCCATGATCACAAACGTGGCCTCCAAGAAGCGGGGCCGCAAGGACATCATCAAGATCGACGCGGACATTCCTGTGAACTTCGACGTGATCGGCTATGTCGATCCCGGCGCCACGGTGAACGTCATCCGGGGCGGCGAGCTGAAGGACAAGAAGCAGATCGGCATGCCGGAAAAGCTGACGAACGTCCTGTTCTGCAAAAACCCCCGGTGCATCACCTCCTGCGAGCAGGAAATCGAGCACATCTTCCGCCTGGCGGACAGCGCCAAAAAAGAATATCGCTGCGTATGGTGCGAAACGAAGGCTGCTGAGTTATAATAGGAGGGACCGGAAAGCCTGAAAGGAGACGGGAAACGATTATGACGAAGAGCTCGAAGATCAGGATCGCACTGACAGTGCTGGCGCTGGCCGCGTTCACCGCCATATTTTTCAGCATTCCCGCCCTGAGGATCAAACGGTTCTGGTTTGCGTACGGCTGCGGTGTGTTCGCGATCCTGTGGCAGATCTACGCCATCGCCGTGACCGACGGAAAGAAGGACACCGCGGATCATTACTACGGCTATCCGACCGCCCGCCTTGGCCTGTACTACATGGTGCTCCAGGTCGCGGCCAGCCTGCTGGAGGTCGCCCTGTTCCCGTCCCAGTGGGCGGTGCTGGTGATCAATGTGCTGCTGCTGGCCTTCCCGATCATCGGGTTCATCACAACCCGGACCCTGCGGAAGGAGCTGGCCCGGCAGGCGGCAAAGGCCAAAGCGGAAGCGACAGCGTAAAAAAATCCTGTATACAAAGCCCTGAAGCATGACGCTTCAGGGCTTTTTTATGCCCGGGAAAAGGAAAAAACGGCAGGAAACCGGCTGCGGGAAAAATATCCGGAAGTGAAAAACGGGTCATTCGGCCAAAAAGAACCCAAAAGATACAAAACACGAACATTAAAATCCGAACGTTCGTGTTTTGCGGGCATTTAACGGAATATTAATGATTTTTTCGTTGACATTGTTCGGATTTTTACATAAAATGAGAATGGTTTCAAGGCAAAATGACGCAAAATGTTCGGTGTAACCGAACGATCGCCGGAGAAACCGCACGGAGGATATGAAGATGAAAAAAGTCGGCATTGTGATGGGCAGCGACAGCGACCTGCCGGTGATCAAAAAAGCAACGGACCAGCTGAAAAGCCTGGAAATCCCGTTCGAGGTGCATGTCTACTCCGCACACCGGACGCCGGTGGAAGCGCGGGATTTCGCGCTGAATGCCCGGAAAAACGGGTTCGGCGTGATCATCGCGGCAGCGGGTATGGCGGCGCACCTGGCCGGGGCCATCGCGGCGAACACCACCCTGCCGGTGATCGGGATTCCCTGCCAGGGCCCCGTGCTGGACGGACTGGACGCACTGCTGAGCACGGTGCAGATGCCAACCGGGATCCCGGTGGCGACGGTCGCCGTGAACGGCGGAGCGAACGCCGCGCTGCTGGCGGCGCAGATCCTGGCGGTGGAGGACGCGGACCTGGCCGCGAAGCTGGACGCGAAGCGGACGAAGGACGCCGCGGGCGTCCTCGAAAAGGACGCGGGGATCGCCGGACGGCTGTAACCACTGATTTGCAAGTAATAGCAAGGGAGCTAATGAACAATGGGCGGATTTTTCGGAATTGCTTCGAAGAAGGACTGCATGCTGGACGTCTTTTTCGGAGTGGACTATCACAGCCACCTGGGTACGCGCCGCGGAGGCATGGCGGCCTGGGATGAGGAAATCGGACTGCAGCGCAAGATCCATAACATCTGCAACGCGCCTTTCCGGACCAAGTTTGAGCACATCTTTGAAGAAATGAAAGGTACATCGGCAATCGGCTGCATTTCCGACCAGGATCCGCAGCCGCTTCTGATCCGTTCCAACCTGGGAACGTACGCCATCTGCATGACCGGTGTGATCAACAACGCGGACGAGCTGATTGACCAGTTCCTGTCCTTCAGCGGCGGCCATTTCGATTCCATGACCGGCGGGAAGATCAACCAGACGGAGCTGCTCAGCGCGCTGATCAACCAGAAGAGCAATTTCACGGACGGCATCCGGTTCGCCCAGAAGTCCATCCAGGGCACCGCGTCCATCCTGATCCTGACGGACAAGGGCAGCCTGATCGTGGCCCGCGACCGGATGGGCCGCCTGCCGGTAGCCATCGGCAAAAACGAGGACGGATACGCCGCGGCGTTCGAATCCTTTGCCTACCACAAGACGGGCTATGAAGACGTCTGCGAACTGGGACCGGGCGAAATCGTCGAACTGACGGCGGAAGGTATGCTGCGACTGTCCCCGCCCCTGAAGGAAAAGAAGATCTGCTCCTTCCTGTGGAGCTATTACGGATATCCCACCTCCACCTATGAAGGCGTGAACGTGGAAGAAATGCGGTACCGCAACGGCGCGATCATGGCGGAGAACGACCAGGCGGCCGGCCGGACCGATCCGATTGATTACGTCGGCGGCGTTCCGGACTCCGGAACCCCCCACGCGATTGGATACGCCAACCGCAGCGGCATCCCCTTCGCCCGGGCGTTCATCAAGTACACCCCCACCTGGAGCCGCAGCTTCATGCCGGCCAGCCAGAAGGACCGGGACAAGATCGCCAAGATGAAGCAGATCCCGGTGAACGAACTGATCAGGGGCAAGAACCTGCTGTTCGTGGACGATTCCATCGTCCGGGGCACGCAGCTGCGCGAGACGGTCGAGTTCCTGTACGAGAGCGGCGCGAAATCGGTGCATATGCGCAGCGCCTGCCCACCGATCATGTACGCCTGCAAGTACCTGAATTTCTCCCGCTCCAACAGCGACATGGAACTGATCGCGCGGCGCGTGATCGTGGAGCTGGAGGGCGAGGAAGGCCTGAAGTATATCGACGAGTATTCCGACGGTACCACGGAACGCGGAAAGAAGCTTCGCGAGTGCATCTGCGAGAAGTTCAACTTTGCCAGCCTGGAGTTCCAGAGCCTGGAAGGCGTGGTCAAGGCCATCGGCCTCAACCCGTGCGAACTGTGCACCTACTGCTGGAACGGAAAAGAATAAACGCGGATAAAGAGTAAGTAATAAGGAGTAACAACATGAGCAACGAGTCTTTCTCCGAAGCCTATGCCGCGGCGGGCGTGGATATCACCGCCGGATACAAGTCTGTTGAACTGATGAAGAAGCATATCGCCCGGACGAAAACACCCGGCGCGGACACGGATGTGGGCGGCTTCGGCGGCCTGTTCCAGCCGGACCTGGCGGGGATGAAGGAGCCGGTGCTGGTTTCCGGAACGGACGGCGTGGGCACCAAGCTCAAGATCGCGTTCCTGCTGGACAAGCATGACACGATCGGCATTGACTGCGTGGCCATGTGCGTGAATGACATCATCTGCTGCGGCGCGCAGCCGCTGTTCTTCCTGGACTACATCGCCTGCGGCAAAAATGTGCCGGAAGTGATCGAGCAGATCGTGAAGGGCGTGTGTGACGGCTGCGTACAGGCCGGCTGCGCGCTGGTCGGCGGCGAGACCGCGGAGCATCCCGGCATGATGCCGGAGGATGAATACGACCTGGCCGGCTATTCCACGGGCATCGTGGACAAGGCAAAGGTTATCGACAACAAGACCATGAAGGCCGGGGACGTGGTGATCGCCCTTCCGTCCTCGGGCGTCCATTCCAACGGATTCAGCCTGGTGCGCAAGGTTTTCGACGTGGAGAACGCGGACCTGAACGCGCCGGTGGAAAAGCTGGGCGGAAAGAGCCTGGGCGAAGTGCTGCTGACGCCCACAAAGATCTACGTGAAGCCGGTGCTCGCGCTGCTGAAGGAAGTCACGGTGCGGGGCATCAGCCACATCACCGGCGGCGGGTTCTACGAGAACATCCCGCGGTGCATCCCGGACGGCCTGTGCGCCAGGATTGAAAAGAACCGGGTGAAGGTCCTGCCGATCTTCGAACTGATCGCTGAAAAGGGCGGTATCAGCGAGCACGATATGTTCAATACCTACAACATGGGCGTTGGCATGAGCGTGGTGGTTCCCGCGGCGGAAGCGGACAAGGCCGTGAAGATCCTGCAGGACAACGGCGTGGACGCCTATGTGATTGGTGAAATCACCGAAGGGGAGCACAAGATCGAGATCATCTGATCTGCGCAGGAGGTTTTGACATGAACGGGAGCAAGGCACGCATCGCGGTCCTGGTATCCGGCGGAGGCACCAACCTCCAGGCGATCCTGGACGCGGGGAACCGCGGAGAGATCCCCCACGGGGAAGTGACCCTGGTCATCAGCGACCGGGCCGGCGCGTACGCCCTGGAGCGGGCCGCGAAGGCGGGGATCCCCGCGCTTGAGATCAATAAAAAAGCATGCGGCGGACAGGCGGCTTTCGAGGAAAAGCTGGTTGCCGCCCTGGAGGAAAACCGGACGGATATCATCGTCCTGGCCGGATTCCTGAGCATCCTGACGGAAAACTTCACCTCGAAGTACCCGCGCAGGATCGTGAACGTGCATCCCAGCCTGATTCCGAGCTTCTGCGGAGCGGGATTCTACGGACTGAAGGTGCACGAGGCCGCCCTGGCGCGGGGCGTCAAGGTAACCGGCGCCACGGTGCATTTCGTGAACGAGATTCCCGACGGCGGCGAGATCATTGCCCAGAAGGCGGTGGAGATCCTGGACGGCGACACGCCCGCGATCCTGCAGCGCCGGGTAATGGAGCAGGCCGAATGGATCATCCTGCCGCAGAGCGTTGAAAAGGTCTGCAAAGAGATCGTGAACGGCGACTGAAAAAGCTAAAACCCCCGACAGGGGATAGGAGGAAGAATATGGATATCTACAGGATCAACACTATCGAGGAACTGCTGGCGGACAACACCTATCCCGGACGGGGCATCATCATCGGGAAGACGCCGGACGGCACCAAAGCCATGACCGCGTACTTCATCATGGGCCGCAGCGACAACAGCCGGAACCGGATCTTCACCGAGAAGAACGGCGAAGTGTTCACCGAGCCATTCGACGCGAGCAAGGTGCAGGATCCGTCCCTGATCATCTACGCCGCGATCCGCCAGTATGAGAATAACCTGATCGTGACCAACGGCAACCAGACCGACACGATCTTCGACGGCCTGAAGGACGGCAAGTGCTTCAGCTGCGCGCTGGAGAGCCGTGAGTTCGAGCCCGACGGCCCCAACTTCACCCCCCGCATCAGCGGCATGCTGACCTTCGAAGAAGGCGGCTTCACCTACCAGATGAGCATCCTCAAGAGCGCGGACGCGGAAGGCAGCGCCTGCAACCGCTTCACGTACAAGTACGCGCCGCTGAACGGCCTGGGCCACTTCCTCCACACCTATGTGTGCGACGGAAACCCGATCCCGACCTTCCAGGGCGAGCCGGAGCGCATCGCGGTGTGCGACGACATCGACGAGGAAACCGACCGGCTGTGGAAGAGCCTGAACGAGCAGAACAAGATCAGCCTGTATGTCCGCTATGTGGACCTGAAGACGGGCGCGGTCGAGAACCGGCTGGTCAACAAGAACAAGTAATCAAACGCGAGAATAAAGGAGAAGGAGATCACACCATGAAAGAGTTCGAACTGAAGTACGGCTGCAACCCCAACCAGAAACCCGCGAAGATCTACATGAAAGACGGCAGCGAACTGCCCATCACGATCCTTTCCGGCCGTCCCGGATACATCAACTTCCTGGACGCGTTCAACAGCTGGCAGCTGGTGAAGGAACTGAAGGAAGCCCTGGGCCTGCCGGCTGTGACCTCCTTCAAGCATGTGAGCCCCACCTCCGCGGCCGTCGGCATCCCGCTGAGCGATGACCTGAAAAAGGCCTGCTTCGTGGATGACATCGAAGGCCTGGATGATTCTCCCCTGGCCTGCGCCTATGCCCGCGCCCGCGGCACCGACCGGATGTGCTCCTTCGGCGACTGGGTTGCCATGAGCGACGTATGCGATGTGACCACCGCGAAAATGCTGAAGCGTGAAGTTTCCGACGGCGTCATCGCTCCCGGATATGAGCCGGAAGCCCTGGAGATCCTGAAGAGCAAGCGCAAGGGCAACTACAACATCGTGCAGATTGATCCGAACTACGTGCCTGAAGTACAGGAGACCAAGCAGGTGTTCGGCATCACCTTCGAACAGGGCCGGAACAACTTCGTGATCAACCGGGAGCTGCTCAGCGATATCGTGACGAAGAACAAGGACCTGCCGGATTCCGCGGTCCGCGACCTGATCATCGCGCTGATCACCCTGAAGTACACCCAGTCCAACTCCGTGTGCTACGCGGTCGACGGACAGGCCATCGGCGTGGGCGCCGGCCAGCAGAGCCGCATCCACTGCACGCGGCTGGCGGGCTCCAAGGCGGACACCTGGTTCCTGCGGCAGCATGAGAAGGTCCTGAACCTGCCCTTCCGCGAAGACCTGGGCCGTCCCGAGCGCGACAACGTCATCGACGGCTACATCAACCAGAACGAAGAGGATGTCTGCGCGGACGGCAACTGGCAGAAGTACTTCACCGCCCAGCCCGCTCCCCTGACCGACGAGGAAAAGAAGGCCTTCCTGGCCACCCGCCGGAACGTGGCCCTGGGCTCCGACGCCTTCTTCCCCTTCAGCGACAACATCGAGCGCGCGTACCGCAGCGGCGTGAAGTACATCGCCGAGCCCGGCGGATCCATCCGTGACGACGCGGTCATCGAATGCGCCGACAAATACGGCATGGTGATGAGCTTCACGAAGATGCGGTTGTTCCATCATTGATGAGGACGTGTCCAAATCTCTGATTCGGGTAACCGAACAACTAGATTTTTCCCGGCGCTCCGGATGGATCCGGAACGCCGGGAAGGATATAAGAGGATTGTATATATGAAAATCATCGTTGTGGGCGGCGGCGGCCGGGAACATACAATCATTAAAAAGCTGAAGGAAAACCCGGCGGTCGAAGAAATCTTCGCGCTGCCCGGGAACGGCGGAATCGCCGCCGACGCGACCTGCGTGAACATCGGCGCAAAGGACATTGACGGGATCGTCGCTTTCGCGAAGGAAAAAGCGGTCGATTACGTCGTGGTGGCGCCGGACGATCCGCTGGTGCTCGGATGTGTGGATCCGCTGGAAGCGGCCGGCTTCCCCTGCTTCGGACCCCGGAAGAACGCCGCCATCATCGAGGGCAGCAAGGTGTTCTCCAAGGACCTGATGAAGAAATACAACATTCCGACGGCAGCGTATGAAGTGTTTTCCGATCCGGAGGAAGCCCTCCGGTACCTGGAGACCGCGCCGATCCCCACGGTGGTCAAGGCCGACGGCCTGTGCCTGGGCAAGGGCGTGACCGTCGCGATGACCCGGGAGGAAGCCATCGGCGCCGTCCGGGAAATCATGGAAGACAAAAAGTTCGGCCAGAGCGGCGACCGGATCGTGATCGAGGAATACCTGGAAGGTCCGGAAGTCTCCGTGCTGAGCTTCACCGACGGGACCACGGTGGTGCCGATGGTCTCCAGCACGGACCACAAGCGCGCCGGCGACGGCGATACCGGCCCGAACACCGGCGGCATGGGCACCGTTGCCCCGAGTCCCTACTATACGGACGCGGTGGCCGCCGAGTGCATGGAAAAGATCTTCCTGCCGACGATCCGGGCGATGAAGGCGGAGGGCCGGGAATTCCGGGGCTGCCTGTACTTCGGCCTGATGGTCACAAAGGACGGGCCGAAGGTCATCGAATACAACTGCCGCTTCGGCGATCCGGAGACGCAGGTGGTACTGCCCCTGCTGGAGAGCGATCTGCTGACGGTGATGCAGGCGTGCACAAACGGAACGCTGGTGGACTGCGAAGTAAAGTTCCGCGACGCGAGCGCATGCTGCGTGGTGCTGGCCTCGAAGGGATACCCCGTATCCTACGAAAAGGGATATGAGATCACGATCCCCGAAAGCGTACGGCCGAACGTCTACGTGGCCGGCGCGGCGCTGAAGGACGGGAAGCTGGTCACCAGCGGCGGCCGGGTTCTCGGCGTGACAGCGGTGGCGGATACCCTGGCGGAAGCCGTGAAGGACGCCTACGCGATGGCGGACCAGGTCACCTTCGGAAACAAGTACTGCCGGAACGATATCGGGCGAAGGGCCCTTGACTGCCTGCGGCAGAAAACCCAGGGGCTCTGAGGCCTTGGGACAAAAGGCCCCCGGGGCGCTGCATGAACGCTGATATTCATTTGAAAAAGAGGAACTGAAAATTATGGTCTACAGAATCTTTGTGGAAAAGAAACCGGGACTGGACAACGAAGCGCGGGAGCTGCTGGGCGAAGCCCGGAGCCTGCTGGGCATCACCGGACTGGAGAAGGTCCGGCTGCTGAACCGTTACGACGCGGAAAACATGGAACCGGAGCTGTTCCGGCGCGCGGTGAACACCGTGTTCTCCGAGCCGCAGCTGGACATCGTCACGGAGGACGTGGACGCCGAAGGCGCGACGGTCTTCGCGGTGGAATACCTGCCGGGCCAGTTTGACCAGCGGGCGGATTCCGCGGCCCAGTGCATCCAGTTCATCAGCCGGGGTGAGCGGCCCCTGATCCGCAGCGCGAAGCTGTACATGCTGTACGGCGACCTGACGGCGGAAGAGATCGCGGAGATCAAGAAGTATGTCATCAACCCGGTGGAAGCGCGGGAGGCCTCCCTCGAAAAGCCGGAGACCCTGAAGACCGAATACGCGGTGCCCACGGAAGTGGCGACGCTGGACGGATTCACGAAGCTGGACCGGGCGGGCCTGGAAAACTTCGTGGCGCAGTACGGCCTGGCCATGGACGCGGACGATATCGCGTTCTGCCAGCAGTATTTCCTGCAGGAGAAGCGGGATCCCACCATCACGGAGATCCGGATGCTGGACACCTACTGGAGCGACCACTGCCGCCACACGACCTTCCTGACGGAGATCGATGACGTGAAGTTCGAGGATCCGTTGCTGGAGAAGGCTTACAAAGATTACCTGGATACCCGCAGGGCGCTGGGCCGGACGAAGCCGGTCTGCCTGATGGATGTGGCGACGCTCGCTGTCCGCGCGCTGAAGGCGCAGGGCAGGCTGCCGAAGCTGGACGAGAGCGAAGAGATCAACGCCTGCACGGTGAAGATCGAAGTGGAAGCCGACGGAAAGAAAGAGCCCTGGCTGCTGCTGTTCAAAAACGAGACCCACAACCATCCCACAGAGATTGAACCCTTCGGCGGCGCGGCTACCTGTATCGGCGGCGCGATCCGCGATCCGCTGAGCGGCCGGGCATATGTCTACGGCGCGATGCGGGTGACCGGCGCGGCGGATCCCACCGTGCCCGTGAGTGAAACCATCCCCGGCAAGCTGCCCCAGCGCAAGCTGGTGACGACGGCGGCGGCCGGCTATGCCTCCTACGGAAACCAGATCGGCCTGGCGACCGGCATCGTTGACGAGATCTACCATCCCGGCTACGCGGCGAAACGCATGGAGATTGGCGCGGTGGTCGCGGCGGCTCCGGCGGAAAACGTACGGCGGGAGCGCCCCGAACCCGGGGATATCGTGATCCTGCTGGGCGGCAGCACCGGCCGGGACGGCATCGGCGGAGCGACCGGATCCTCCAAGGCGCATACAGCCCACAGCGTCGAGACGTGCGGCGCGGAGGTCCAGAAGGGCAATGCCCCCGAGGAACGGAAGCTGCAGCGGCTGTTCCGCAACGGCGAGGCGACCCGGATGATCAAGCGGTGCAACGACTTCGGCGCGGGCGGCGTGAGCGTCGCCATCGGCGAGCTGGCTGACGGCCTGGAGATCAACCTGAACGCGGTCCCGAAGAAATATGAAGGCCTGGACGGCACCGAACTGGCAATCTCCGAGAGCCAGGAGCGGATGGCCGTGGTCGTGGCGAAGGAAGACGCGGAAGCGTTCCTGGCGCTGGCCCGGGAAGAGAACCTGCAGGCCTGCCCGGTGGCGGAAGTCAAGGCGGAGCCCCGCCTGACCATGCACTGGAACGGAAAGACCATCGTGGATATCAGCCGCGATTTCCTGAACTCCAACGGCGCGCCCAAGCATATCAGCATCACTCCGGCTAAGCCGGAAGCCTGGCAGAAGAAGGCGGAAGGCACCTTCACCGACAACCTGAAGCGGCTGGCCTGCGACCTGAACGTCTGCTCCCGCAGGGGCCTGAGCGAACGGTTTGACTCCACGATCGGCGCCGGTACCGTGCTGATGCCCTTCGGCGGAAAGCACCAGCTGACCCCCATCCAGGCAATGGCCCAGCTGGTGAGCATGGAAAAGAAACATACGGACGACTGCTCCCTGATGGCCTGGGGCTATAACCCCTTCATCACGGAGAAGAGCCCGTACCACGGCGCGTACCTGGCAGTGGTGGAGTCGGTCAGCAAGCTGATCGCTTCCGGTGCGGAATTCAGCGACGTGTACCTGACTTTCCAGGAATATTTCGAAAAGCCCGGCAAGGACGGAAAACGCTGGGGCAAGCCCCTGGCCGCGCTGCTGGGCGCGTTTGAAGCCCAGATGGCCCTCGGCATCGGCGCCATCGGCGGCAAGGATTCCATGAGCGGATCCTTCGAGAAGCTGGATGTGCCGCCGACGCTGGTCTCCTTCGCGGTGACCATGGCCAAGACCGGCGACATCATCTCCCCCGAGACCAAGACCCCCGGCAACAGGGTCGTCCTGCTCCGGACAAAGACGGACGAAAACAGCCTGCCGGAGACGGCGAGCCTGCTGGAGAACTTCAGCAAGGTAACCGCGCTGATCCGCGCGGGCAAGGCTGTCAGCTGCTACACGCCCGGTATGGGCGGCATCGCCGGGGCGATTATGAAGATGAGCTTCGGCAACGGCCTGGGCTTCCGCTTCGCGGACAACTGGTCCGTGGATGAACTGACGGCCTGGCGCTACGGCGACTTCCTGGTTGAGGTGACCGGCGAAGCCGACGGAGAGCTCCTGGGTGAAGTGACGGACGACGGAAAGATCTCGCTGGGCAGCGAAAGCGTTTCGCTCTGCGCCCTGCAGCAGCTGTGGGAGGACCGGCTGGAATCCGTGTTTGCCTGCAATATCCCCACGCCGGATGAAAAAGCGGAGAACGTCTCCTTCGAGGCGAAGAACTGGCCGGCTCCGGCGGTGAAAATTGCGAAGCCGCGGGTCCTGATCCCGGCGTTCCCCGGAACGAACTGTGAATGCGACAGCGCAAAGGCGATGCTCGACGCGGGCGCTGACGCGAAGATCGCGGTCATCAACAACCTGAGCGCGGACGGACTGGCCCGGAGCATTGAAAGCTTCGCGGAGGAGATCCGGAAGAGCCAGATCATCTTCATCCCCGGCGGATTCAGCGGCGGCGACGAGCCGGACGGCAGCGCCAAGTTCATCACGGCGTTCTTCCGGAATGAAGCGGTGAAGGACGCGGTGGCGGACCTGCTGGACAACCGGGACGGCCTGATGTGCGGTATCTGCAACGGCTTCCAGGCGCTGATCAAGCTGGGACTGGTGCCCTTCGGAAAGATCATCGATACGGACGAGACCTGCCCGACGCTGACCTTCAACACCATCGGCCGGCACCAGAGCCGGATTGTGCACACCCGGATTGCGAGCAACAAGAGCCCCTGGCTGCGGGATGTGAACGTCGGCGACGTATTCACGGTTCCGATCAGCCACGGTGAAGGCAGGTTCCTGGCGGACGACGCGACGCTGAAGCGGCTGGAAGAGAACGGCCAGATCGCAACCCAGTACGTGGACCTGGACGGCAACGCCACGATGAATGTCCGCTTCAATCCCAACGGCAGCCGGATGGCTATCGAAGGCATCACCAGCCCGGACGGCCGCGTGTTCGGCAAGATGGGCCACAGCGAACGGTGGGCGAAGGGCCTGTACCGGAACGTGCCCGGCAACTACGAGATCAAAATGTTTGAATCCGCGGTGAAATACTTCAAATAAGGATTCTCCCGCATTCAGCGGCACATGTAAACCCAACGACCGACGAAACGAGATTCAGGAGGAAACAAGGCCATGGCTTACTTATCCGACATCGAGATTGCGCAGCAGTGTGAAATGAAGCCGATCATGGAGATCGCGCACAGGGCCCACGTCGACGAGAAGTACGTGGAACAGTACGGCCGGTACAAGGCCAAGATCGATCCCGCGCTGATCGAGGAGACCGACCGGAAGCCCGGCAAGCTGGTGCTGGTGACGGCGATCACGCCCACCCCTGCCGGCGAGGGCAAGACCACGACGACCATCGGCCTGGCGGACGGCCTGAGCCGCATCGGCAAGGACGTCACCGTCGCGCTGCGTGAGCCGAGCCTCGGCCCGGTGTTCGGCGTCAAGGGCGGCGCCGCCGGCGGCGGATATGCCCAGGTGGTTCCGATGGAAGATATCAACCTGCATTTCACCGGTGACTTCCACGCCATCGGCGCCGCGAACAACCTGCTGGCCGCCATGCTGGACAACCACATCCAGCAGGGGAATGCCCTGGGTATCGATGTGAAGAAGATCACCTGGAAGCGCTGCGTGGACATGAACGACCGGCAGCTGCGGTTTGTGGTGGACGGCCTGGGCGGAAAGGCGAACGGCGTTCCGCGTGAGGACGGATTCGACATCACCGTCGCCAGCGAGATCATGGCGGTGTTCTGCCTGGCTTCCTCGATGAAGGACCTGAAGGAACGGCTGAGCCGGATCATCGTGGCCTATACCTATGACGACAAGCCCGTGACCGCGGGCGACCTGAAGGCGACCGGCGCCATGGCAGCCCTGCTGCGCGACGCCCTGAAGCCCAACCTGGTGCAGACCCTGGAAGGTACCCCCGCCTTCGTGCACGGCGGCCCCTTCGCCAACATCGCCCACGGCTGCAACTCCGTGATGGCGACCCGCATGGCCATGCGGATGGGCGACTACACTGTGACGGAAGCCGGTTTCGGCGCAGACCTGGGCGCGGAGAAGTTCCTGGACATCAAGTGCCGCATGGCCGGGCTGACCCCGGACGCGGTCGTGGTGGTCGGCACCGTGCGGGCCCTGAAGATGCACGGCGGCCTGGACAAGAAGCAGCTGGCGGAAGAGGACCTGGGCGCCCTCGAAAAGGGCATTCCGAACCTGCTGCGCCATGTGCACAACATCAAGGAAGTGTACCAGTTGCCCTGCGTGGTGGCGATCAACCGCTTCCCGACGGATACCGACGCGGAGATCGACTTCATCATCCGCAAGTGCCGTGAGCTGGGCGTCAATACCGTGCTGAGCACCGTATGGGCCGAAGGCGGCAAGGGCGGCGAAGACCTGGCCCGCGAAGTGGTCCGGCTGTGCGAAGAGGAGAAGGGCAACTTCACCTTCAGCTATGACCTGGACATGACCATCGAAGAGAAGCTGGAAGCCGTGACGAAGAAGATCTACGGCGGTGCCGGCGTGGCGCTGACCCCCGCGGCGAAGAAGCAGGCCGAACGGCTGACGGCCCTGGGCTTCGACAGGATGCCGGTATGCGTGGCCAAGACGCAATACTCCTTCTCCGACGATCCCCTGCTGCTGGGCGCGCCGGAAGACTTCACCGTGACGGTGCGGAACCTGAAGGTTTCCGCGGGCGCCGGATTCCTGGTCGCGCTGACCGGGGAAATCATGACCATGCCCGGCCTGCCCAAGGCTCCGGCCGCGGAACGGATCGACGTGGACGAAGTGACCGGAAAGATTACCGGACTGTTCTGATGAGGAACCATCCGCGCTTCAGCGCGGCGAATGGTTCCCATGCTACAGCTGTCAATTGCTGCAAGCAAAGCGCACAATCAACGCGGACTCCCCGGTGGGGAGTCCGCGTGTTTTGATTGACCTCAGAACCGATAAAACTTATAATGGGCCGGGTTCTTCCTGCGGGAAGGGAAAACATTCCCGGGAACAAAACCCGGAAATAAGGCGTTGAATACACGTAAAGGGTCCAGGCCCTTTACAAATCGAAACACGTAAGGAGAACTGAACGTGATGAAGAAACTGATGAGTCTTTTCCTGGCCATGATCCTGGCCCTGTCCATTTGCTCCGCCGCCCTGGCGGATGATCCGAACGAAGTCCCCGGCACGGTGCACATGGATTATACCGGCATCGTCTTTACCCCGCCGGAAAGCTTCCGGAATGCTGCCGGCGTGATCGCAACGGACGGCGACGGGGAACTTGAAAAGGGCATCAACTATGCCTACTGGGCCTACTACGCCATGACGACGGACGAACTGACCGCCGCCCGGAATACCGGCGACGGGTCCGAGTACCAGAAGGCGGCGCTCCTGTTTGAAGTCCTGTCTGTCCGGAACGACGTGGATTTCATGGCATACAATGCCTCGCTCGGCAATTACTTTGCGGAAGACAGGCTCCGCGAGCTCGGAAAGGCCGGCGACTATACCTTCTACCTGTATATGGCTGAACCGGCCGAGGACTTCCTCAGCCTGATCGACGACAAATACAGGGAAGAGTATACCGCCCTGACAAAGGACGGGGACACGGTGGCCGCCGCGATCAAGATTTCCGAGCCGGTGGAACGGCCGGATCCCTATGCATACATGATAGGCGCCAAACTCGAGTTCACCGCCAAAGACATCGACGGAAACGAGATCTCCTCCGCGGACCTGTTTGCGAAGAATGAAGTGACCATGGTCAACATCTGGGCTACCTGGTGCGGGCCGTGCATCGGCGAACTGGAGGAACTGCAGAAGCTCCATACCGAACTGCAGGCGAAGGGCGCCGGTATCGTGGGCCTGCTGATCGACGATGACGCGGAGGCCGCGAAGAAGCTGATTGCGGACAACGGTGTGGCCTATCCTGTGATGTGGGCTCCGGATTCCCTGTACGACTTCATTACAGTGGAAGCGGTACCGACCACGCTGTTTGTCGGCAAGGACGGAAAGGTGGTCGCCTCCCCGGTGATCGGCGCTGACCTGGTGGGATACAGGACAACCCTGGATACCCTGCTCAGCAAATAATCCCTGAAATAAAAGACCAGCCGGATCTGTTGATCCGGCTGGTTCTTTATGTACCTTTCCGTGCGGAGTCCGGCAGGAGGGGAGAGGGTTCACCCCTGTGCCAGAGGCAGAGACGGTGAAGCGGACGGGTCATCATGACATACAGGATCCTGCAGAGGAATTCCTCGTCCGGGAAGTTGTCCGCGGAGACGTCGCAGATGCCGACGCAGTCGAATTCCATGCCCTTGGCGATGCCGGCCGGCAGGATCAGGACGCCGCCGGAATAATCCGCGTCGGTTTCCGAGAGCAGGCGGGCGTCCAGCTCTTTGCCGACTGCCCTGAAGAGCTTCCGGGCCTGTTCCGCCGTTTTCTCGATGAGGGCGATGCTGTGGTAGCCTTCCCGCTGCCAGGCACGGACCTGGTCCGTGATCAGGGCGAGGCGTTCCTTTTCGTTTTCGGCCCGGACGATCCGGGGCATCTCGCCGTGGCGCAGGACAGGCTTCGTTTCACAGACGCCCGGGATCGGATACCGCGCGGCCACGGCCTGCGACAGCTCCATGATCTCCACGGTGTTCCGGTAGCTGACGGTAAGCTGTTTCAGTTCCGCCCGGCCGCGGAAGACCGGTCCGGTCCATTCGTCCCAGCTGCGGATGCCTTCATCCGAGCGGATCCCCTGGTACAGGTCCCCGACGAGGGTGAAGGTCGCGGCGGGATTGGTCTGCTTCAGCAGTTCCACCTGGAAGGGGGAGAAATCCTGGCATTCGTCGATGACGATGTGCTTCATCTGCCGGGTCTTCAGCCCGTAGACCGCTTTGCAGATCAGGACGAGGAGCGGCAGGTCCTCCTGCCGCAGGACGGGGTCCCCTTCGGGCAGGCCGTCCGGCAGGCATGCGGCTTCCTCCAGGAAAGCCCGGTAGATGCCGGTCAGGTCCGGCAGGGGGAATTTGTCCCGGTAACGGCTGAGGTATTCCTCCGCCCGGGCATCGATTTCCCTGTACCGCTGATCCCGGACAGTGTATAGTTCCCTGATCTTTTCCTGCCGCTGCGGGCAGTCGCGTACGGAAGCTTTCAGCCTGCCGACCATCTGTTCCGTCATGCCGGCATACCGGTCCTTCAGTAAAGTGACGGCACCCTGTACCCGCTTGCGGACGATCTTTTTCAGTTCGCTGATGCGCTTTTCCAGCGGGAAGGGCTTCAGGTCACGGAGGAAAATACTTTCCAGCTCCGGACGCTCCATCAGGGTGACGCCGGCCATCCGGAAACCGGACGGCGGCAGGACCTTCAGCTGCAGCCCGTCCAGCCAGGCTTCCAGCTTCCGCATCATGGTGAGGGAGCCCTTCATCCGGACCAGCGCGCCGGACTGCCGGCGCTCTTCGTCCGACAGGAGGAGGTTTTTCTCCAGGCGGCTTTCACGTTTCAGCTTCGGCATGCGGCTGCCGACGGCCTCCCGGCACCAGCCCTCGAAGGTGGTCTGGACGACCCGTTCGACGCCCAGGTCGGGCAGAACCTGGGAGATATAGGAGAGAAACAGCGGGTTGGGTGCCAGGATCATCATGTTCTCCGGCTTCAGGGTCTTCTGGAAGGCATAGAGCAGGTAGGCGATCCGGTGCAGGGCGATGGTGGTCTTTCCGCTCCCGGCCGCGCCCTGCACCAGCAGGTTCGCGTTCAGGGGATATCGTATGACGATGTTCTGTTCCGCCTGGATGGTCGTGACGATCTCCCGCAGGCGGTCGGAAGAAATGGTCCCCAGGATTTCCTGGAGGTATGCCTCCTGGGAGACGATGCCGCTGTCGAAGAGACTGACCAGCCGGCGTTCCCGGACGGTCAGCATCCGTTTCAGGGTCAGCTCGCCCTTCACACAGCCGTCCGGTGCCTCATAGTCCATCGGGCCGATCTGCCCGGAGTAGTAGAGGTTGGCGGCGGGCGCCCGCCAGTCCACAACGACGGGGTCCAGCGTGACCGGGTCCAGGACGCCCCAGCGCCCGACATACCAGGTCTCCGGTTTGCAGCCGGCGGGTGTGAAGTCCAGCCGGGCGAAGTAGGCCTGGCCGGTGGCCATGTGCAGCTGGCGGAGCCGGTCGAGCTGCGCCTTGAAGCGCTGGAGGGTGACTTCCTCCTGTTCGTCCGGGTCCTCCTTCATCTGCACGTCCATGCACACGCCGGCTTTCGCGCCGGTGAGCGTTTCCACTTCCCGGATTTCCCGGGCGATCGCGTCGCAGGTTGTCTGGAGATGAAGGAACTCCGCCTGCGCGGCCGGATGATCCGGCAGTCTTTTCAGGTCCGTTTCTCTTTCCATATATTCTCCTGTTCGCGGCGAGACATAAAAAAGCCTCTGCCGATCTGATGTGATTCGCAGAGGCTTACAGACGTCTTCACCCTGCAAGCGTGTGGAGGACGATCATATCCGATACGCAGGACTTTGTCAAGGAGAAATTTCCGCGTCCTCCAGCTTTTCACCGTCCAGGACGTTGTCGCGGGTGATATTGCGCAGCCATTTTTTGCTGCGGTAGTGGCCGATGACCCAGGGCCATTTCACAAACTCGTCTGTGCACAGCAGGAAATAGACCCACAGGGGCGGCAGCTTCAGTACTGCCGCAGCCAGGAAACCGAGGGGCACGGCATAGCACCACATGTCGATCGTATCGCAGATAAAGCCGAAGCGGCTGTCCCCGCCGGCGCGGAACACCCCGGCAATCAGGGTGGTGTTGACGGCCTGGCCCATGACGTAATAGGTGTTGATCAGGAGCATGACCTTCAGGAAGGACTTGCCCTGGTCCGTCAGGCTGGCAAAGCGCAGCACAAAGGGCATCGCGGCCAGGACGATCAGCCCGCCGACGATCCCGGACAGGACGGTCAGCCGCATCAGGACCTTCGCGCCCCGGTCAGCCTCTTCCATTTTACCGTCGCCGAGCAGCTGGCCCAGGAGGATACCGCCGCCGCTGGCCACACTGAAGCACAGGACCGTGCCGAAGGTCCGGACCAGGGAGGTGAAGGAGTTCGCGGCCACCATGTCCGTACCGAGGAACTGGCCGATGATGACCGAATACATGGAGAAGGCGACGCCCCAGGAGACGTCGTTCAGCGTGGCCGGCAGGGCCATGCGCAGGAAATCCCGGAACAACACTTTGCTGCGGATGAACATCTGGGAAAGCTTCAGTTTGACGTCTTTGCTCTTCGCGGACACGGCCAGGGCGAGGACCAGTTCCACAACCCGGGAAACGGAGGTGGCCAGCGCGACGCCGGCGGCGCCGAGCTTCGGCGCGCCGAACAGGCCGAAAATGAACACCGCGTTCAGCAGGATGTTCAGGGTAAAGGCGGCGGTGTTCAGCGCGGTGCTGATGCCCACCCGCCCGACGGAGCGGAGGGTGGCCAGGAAAACTTCGATGAGGCCCCAGCACAGGTAGGCGACGGATACGTTCCGCAGGTATTCCGCGCCGATCCTGATGAGGACCGGGTCCGGGGTGAAGACCCGCATCATCGCCCGGGGAACGATCAGCGCCCCGGCGGCGAAGAGCACTGTGACGGCTACGGAGAAGCGCAGGGCAATGCCCTGGATCGCCCCGATGGCGCGCATATCGCCCTTGCCGAAGTACTGGGCGCTGAGCATGGTGACGCCGGTGCCCAGGCCGTAGAGGATCATGAACAGGATCGTCGCGTACTGCGCCGCCAGGGAGACCGCGGAGATATGTTCCTGTCCGACGAAATTCAGCATGATCACGTCCGCCGAGGTGACGGCGGCGCTGAGCAGGTTCTGCAGGATGATGGGTCCTGTCAGCTTTGCGATCTTCCCGTACAGGGGACGGTCTTCGGTGTTGATCCTGAACATAATTTCCTTTCGTTTCCCCCCGGCTTTGCCGGGGAATCCGGACGCTTTCCGGCATCCCGTATCCAATTTTGCAAACGTTTGCTTTCCAACCACAGGTATTATGACATCCCCGGCGAGGTGCTGTCAAGCGCCGCGCGCGGGGCGCTTTCCCCGACGGAAAAGGCCGAAAAAGAGCCCTTCCCCGGAGGTAAAGGGGGAAGGGCAGAGGCAAAAATGGATATGAAGAACAAACTGAGGGAACCTTATTCAGTGAACAGGGGGGTGGAGTAGTAGCGGTCGCCGCTGTCGGGCAGCAGGGCTACGATGACCTTGCCCTTGTTTTCAGGCCGTTTTGCCAGCTCGATGGCGCCGTACAGCGCCGCGCCGGAGGAGATGCCCACGGAGATGCCTTCCTTGCGGGCCAGCAGCTTCGCGGTCTCGAAGGCCTTTTCATTGGAGGCGGTGAACACTTCGTCATACACTTTGGTGTTCAGCGTATCCGGCACGAAGCCGGCGCCGATGCCCTGGATCTTATGGGCACCCGCGTGGCCTTCGGACAGGACAGGGGAATCCTTGGGCTCAAGGGCGACAACTTTGATCGCCGGGTTCTTTTCCTTCAGGTATTCGCCGGTGCCGGTGACGGTGCCGCCGGTGCCGACGCCCGCAATGAAGATATCCACATTGCCGTCGGTGTCGTTCCAGATCTCGGGGCCGGTGGTGGCCTTATGGATCGCGGGGTTCGCGGGGTTCACAAACTGTCCGGGAATGAAGCCGCCGGGGATCTCCTTCACCAGCTCTTCCGCCTTTGCGATGGCGCCCTTCATGCCCTTCGCGCCTTCGGTCAGCACCAGCTCGGCACCGTAGGCCTTCAGGATATTGCGGCGTTCCACGCTCATGGTTTCCGGCATGGTCAGGATGATACGGTAGCCCTTGGCGGCGGCGATGGCAGCCAGGCCGATACCGGTGTTGCCGCTGGTGGGCTCGATGATGACGGAGCCTTCCTTCAGGAGGCCCTTCGCCTCAGCGTCCTCGATCATAGCCTTGGCGATGCGGTCCTTGACGCTGCCGGCGGGATTGAAGTACTCAAGCTTGACGAGGATCGTGGCCTCCAGGCCGAGTTCCTTTTCAATATTCGCAACTTCCACCAGGGGGGTGTTTCCGATGAGGCCCAGGGTTCCTTTATAAATCTTGGACATTGTATAATCCTTCTTTCATATTATTTTTCATTCAGTTTATACGGATACAATAAAACCGGGAGAAAATCCTCTCCCGGACCGGCAATCTGCAGGACGCTTCAGCAACATCGGAAGCCGGCGCGTGCAGAAAACCCCGGGAGAACCCTCCGGGAGCAACAACAGCCCATTCGCACCGCATGTGCCATCCGCCGCGCCTCCTCTCATTGAATTGCTGTGATGATATCATTAAAAACCTACTATGTCAATAGGTGAAAAGAAAAAAATTTTTTTCAGCAGGACCCGGAACAAGGAAAGGTTTCCGGAACTCCGGGAAAGTGGTATAATCACGGGAAGTGCCCGGCGCGGCAGGCGGCCGGGAAGACAGGGGGAATTCGTCCATGAAACAGATCCTTTTGCTGGGAGACTCGATCCGGATGCAGTACCAGCCGGTTGTCGGGGAAAAAATGGCGGACATCGCCCAGGTCAGCGGGCCGGAGGAGAACGGCCGCTGGAGCGGGTACACCCTGAATTCCCTGCGGTTCTGGCTTCCGGGGCTGCCGTCGCCCGACCTGGTGCAGTGGAACTGCGGCCTGTGGGATATGGGGGACGACTACCAGGAGGGACGGCATTTTTATCCGCCGGACCTGTATGAGGAAACCTGCCACCGGATCTGCCGGATTCTCCGGAAGGTTACGGGAAAGCCGGATCTCCCGATCGTGATCGCGACAACGACGCCCACCCTGCATGGGGATCACGGGGACATCCTGCTGTACAACGAACTCCTGAAGAAGGTGGCTGCGGAGGAAAACGCGGCCGTGAATGACCTGTATTCGGTCGTGTCACCGAGGAAGGCGGAGATGATCGGGGAGGACCGGATCCACCTGACGCCTGCCGGGACCGAGGCTGTTGCGGAACAGACGGCGGCCATCCTGCGCGCGGTGCTGACCGGGGAAGCGGGGACCTGATGGCAAAGGTAACCGGCGATTTTTCCCGGGGAAAGGTTTCCCGGATCATCCTGCGGCTCGGCCTGCCGATGATGCTGGCGGAATTCGTCCATGTGCTGTACAACATCGTGGACCGGATGTATATCGGCCACATGGCAGAGGGCGGAACGATTGCGCTGACCGGCCTGGGGATCTGCTTTCCCCTGATTACGCTGATCGGCGCCTTCGCCAATCTGTTCTCCACCGGCGGGGCAACGCTGGCGACCATCGCCCGCGGCGCGAAGGAGGACCGGAAGGCGGAGCGGATCATGGGGACATCCTTCTCCATGCTGCTGCTGACCGGGCTGACGCTGACGGTGCTGCTGTACATCACAGCGCCGGACCTGCTGCGCCTGCTGGGCGGGGATGACGGGACGCTGCCCGCGGCCCTGGGGTATTTCCGGATCTATGTACTCGGAACGATCCCGGTGCAGATCAGCCTGGGCATGAATCCGTTTATCAACGCGCAGGGGTTCCCAAAGACCGGCATGGTGACCGTGATCCTCGGGGCGGTGCTGAATATTGTGCTGGATCCGCTGCTGATCTATACCATGAACATGGGGATCCGCGGCGCGGCGCTGGCCACGGTCCTTTCCCAGACCGCCAGCGCAGTATGGGTCCTGGCATTCCTCCGGAGCCGGAAGGCGAACCTGCGCCTGACGACGCTGCGGCCGGACCTGTCCGAGCTGAAGGGGATCATGAAGCTGGGCGTCACCGGGTTTACCTTCCGGGTGACCAACAGCATTACCCAGGCGATCGTGAACATCATGCTCAAGGCCTGGGGCGGGCCGCTCAGCACGATCTATGTCGGCGCCATGAGCCTGATCAATTCCATCCGGGAGATCATGAGCCTGCCCAACAGCGGGATCGTGGGCGGCGGCCAGAACGTGATGAGCTACAACTACGGCGCAAAGCTGTACAAACGGGTTTCAGCGAGCATCCGGTTCACTTTCCTGAGCGGATTGGGGATCAACCTGGCGATGTGGCTGCTGGTGATGCTCATCCCGGAGCCGCTGATCCGGATCTTCACGTCCGACGAACAGCTGATCGGGACCACGACAGTCTGCGCCCGGATCTTCTTCGGTGCTTTCCCCTTCATGGCCCTGCAGCAGGCGGGACAGTCCACTTTCGTGGCGCTGAATTATCCGCGGTACGCGCTGTTCTTCTCGCTTCTGCGGAAGATTGTACTGGTGGCGCCGCTGACGCTGCTGCTGCCGAACCTGGGCCTCGGGGTCTACGGCGTATTCTGGGCGGAGCTCGCCAGCCAGGTGACGGGCGCCAGTGCCTGTTTCCTGACGATGTACCTGGTGATCTGGCGGCATATGGAACAGGACGCGGTCGCCTGACCGGTTTCCATTTACTTTTACATCCGGAGGATGAATTCCCATGCATTCGATCAAGGCAAAGATCACAACCATGACGGTTGTGGCGATCGTGATTGCCACGGTCATCGCGACCACCCTCGGCGTCATCGCCATCCAGAGCATCGGAACCAGCAGCTCGGAGCAGGTTCTCCGCCTGCTGTGCGAGACGAGCCAGCGGAACATCAATTCCTATTTCAGCAGTGTGGAGCAGTCCGTCGAGATTGTTTCCTCCTTTGTGGAGGGAGACCTGAAAGGCCTGGAGACGGAGCAGCTGGCCGAGCACGTGGAGCATATGCGGACCGTGTTTGCCGAGACGGCGAACAACACGATGGGCGCGCTGACCTACTACTACCGGATTGACCCGTCGGTATCCGACACGGTGAAGGGCTTCTGGTACGTCAACACGGACAAGACCGCTTTCAAAGAGCATGAGGTTACGGACATCACGCTGTATGATACGGAAGATACGTCGCAGCTGGTGTGGTTCACGGTCCCGAAGGCAACCGGGAAAGCGCTGTGGCTGCAGTCCTATATCACGGACAACCTGGATATCCGCGTGATCTCCTACAACATGCCGGTGTATTTCCGGGGGCAGTTCATCGGAGTGATCGGCATCGAAATCGACTATTCGACGATGGCCGGCCTGGTGGACAATATCCGCCTGTACGAGAACGGGTACGCCTTCATCAATGATAATGAGGGAAACATCCTTTACCATCCGCGTATGGACGTGCTCAGCATGAGCGAAGAGGAGAAGCCGAAGGTTCCCGAGAACCTGATCACGGAAAGCACGGTCACCCGGTATAACTATGAAGGGACCGGAAAGATCGGGGTCTGGCTTCCCCTGCGGAACGGAACCCGGCTGAACGTGGCAGTTCCGGTGTCGGAGATTAACGGAAACTGGTCACAGCTGGTTACAACGATCATCTGCGTCGCCGCGGTGTTGCTGGCCGTGTTTGTGATCCTGGCGCACCACATCACCGGGCGGATCACAAAGCCGCTGACAGACCTGACAGACGCCGCGAGGGAGGTCGTCGGGGGAAACTACGACATCTCCCTGCCGTACCAGGGCGACGACGAGGCCGGGGTCCTGACCAGTGCCTTCCGGCAGCTGATCGCCCACCTGAAAACCTATATCCAGGACCTGCATGACCTGGCCTACGGGGACGCGCTGACGGCGGTGCGCAACAAGGGTGCTTTTGACATCTACCTGAAGGGCCTGCAGGAGCAGATCGACAATCCGGAAGCGAATCCGGAGTTCGCGATATGCTTCTTCGACTGCAACGACCTGAAGGCCATCAACGATACGTACGGCCATGAGAAAGGCGACATGTACCTGAAGAATTCCTGCACGATGATCTGCCAGGTGTTCGCCCACAGCCCGGTTTTCCGGATCGGCGGCGACGAGTTTGCCGCGGTGCTCACGAAGGGCGATTACGAGCACCGCGACCGGCTGCTTGCGCTGTTTGACCAGCGCTGCTACGACCTGCGCGCAATCGGCGAACAGCCGTGGGAGCAGGTGAATACGGCACGGGGGATCGCGGTCTTCAATCCCCGGACGGATATGACCACGGAGGACGTTGTCCGCCGGGCCGACGAGAGCATGTACGCAAACAAAAAGAGCATGAAACAGTAAAATCCGGAGGAAACCGAGATGTCTCCTGCCATTGAAAATTACCGGAAGATGGTGGAACAGCCCTGGGGCAGGATGTTCTATGACCTGGTTTTCCGCCAGCTGAAGTTTCCGGACGACCGGAGGATGAAGATCCTGGACTTCGGCGCGGGGTTTTGCCTGACGGCGCACCACTACGCAAAGCACCACGACGTGACGGCCGCGGAGCCGAACGAGGAGATGTACAGCCGGCGTGTGCAGACCAACGGTTATACGCTGGTTCCGCGCGGAGAGGATTACCTGGAGACGCTGGAAGCGAATACCTTTGACGCGGTAATCTGCCACAATGTCCTGGAATACGCGGAGGATGCAGAAGCGATCCTGAAGCAGCTGGAACGGGTGCTGAAACCCGGCGGAATCCTGTCGGTTATCAAACACAACCTGCCGGGACGGGTATTCGGATGCGCCGTACTGACGGACGACCCGAAGGCGGCGCTGGACCTGCTGGACGGTCAGGAAGAGGACAGCATGTTCGGCAGCCGGAACGTCTACAGCAACGAAACCCTGACGGAATTCTTCGGTGACGGGATGACCCTGTCCGGCGTCTTCGGGATCCGGACCTTCTACGGCCTGTCGCAGAACAATGAGATCAAGTATACGGACGAATGGTACCGGCACATGCTGGAGCTGGAGACCAGAGCGGGCACGATGGATGAATACATCAGGGTGGCCTTTTTCAACCACCTGATATTCCGGAAGAACTGACACGGACCGGAGAACACGGAGGACAGGATGATACGGCTGGGATTTGCCGGGGCGGACATCACGCCGGAGAAGCCGGCGGAGCTGGTTGGGTTTCATCGGGAGGACAATCTCTCCCGGGGGGTTCTCAAACCGCTGGCGGCGCAGGTGTCCGTCTGGGAGGCCGGGGAACGGTGCTGCCTGATCGCCATCGACAGCATCGGCTTTACCAAAGAGCTGACAAACGAATTGCGGAACCGGGTGCATGGTATCCTGGACATTCCCGCGGAAAAGGTCATGATCTGCTTTTCCCATACGCACGCCGCGCCGGAAGCGGAATCCCAGCGGGATTATTTTGAGCTGGTCTGCCGCCGGGTCGAAGAGGCCGCGGTCCGGGCCGCGGAAAACATGGGCCCGGTATCAGTCGGCCGGGCGAACGGGAAAGCGGTCATCGGCGTGAACCGGCGAAAAGCGTCGGATGATACGGACGACCGGATCGGGGTCCTGAAGGCCTGTGACGCCGAGACCGGAAAGCCGGTGCTGGCGATCCTGCGGGTCACCGCCCACGGCAATGTGCTGAAGCGGGATAACCTGATGATTTCCCCGGACTATTTCGGGGATGTCCGGGAAACCGCGGGAAAGCGGTTCGGCTGCCCGGTGATGGTGATCCAGGGATCAGCCGGAAACACCGCGCCGAAGTATTTTGATTCGGCAGAAACGCCGGTGGACGCCGCGGGGGATCAGTATATCCGGAGCAAAACCGCTCTGGCGGACATGGCCGCGCTGGTCACGGACGGCGCCGCGGCCGTATGGGACGGGATCACCCTGCGGGACGACCTCCCGGCGCGGATGTATTCCCGGGGAATCGTGCTGGAATCGGAAGTGCCGACACCGGAGGAAGCGCTGCGCTGCGCAGAGGAAGCGAAATTGCTGTGCTGGGGATCGGCGACACAGGATGGCTCGCGAAGGTGAACCGCCTGAACGAAGCCGGGATCCGGGTCCAGCAGGAAGAGGTGGAGATCCAGTATTTTTTCCTCGGGGACTGGTGCCTGTGCGGCGGGCCGTATGAATTCATGGTTGGTTTCGCACTGGAGGCGGAGCGGCTGACCGGGAACGAATTCTTCTATGTGAACGGCTATACGAACGGATGCCTGCTGTACTTCCCGACGGAGGAGGAATACGACCTCGGCGGATATGAAGTGTTCTGGTCCCTGCTGATCTATTATGTTTTCCTGGACCGGGTATGGCCCTTCCGGCGGGAATCCGCGTCGAAGCTGATCCGCTTCATCGCGGATCACGCGCAGGACATGTAAACGGAAAAGAAGGGACGCTGCGCCGCAGCGTCCCTTTTCCTGGCTCTTGACATATACCCCCAGGGGGTATATAATCGCGTCAGGATACCCCCGTGGGGTATCGGGAACGGAGGGAAACCGGATGAGTGAAACGAAGACCTGCCCGCACTGCGGGGAACGGAAAAAGAAGCGGACCCCGGAGGAGCAGAAGGACCTGCTGAAGCGCCTGCGGCTGGCGGAGGGCCAGATCCGGGGGATCCAGAACATGGTGGAAAACGACGCGTACTGCCCGGATATCCTGGTCCAGGTTTCCGCGGTGACGGCAGCGCTGAACAGCTTCAACAAGAAGCTGCTGGCCTGCCATATCCGGAGCTGCGTCTCCGAGGATATCCGCTCCGGGAACGACGAAGCGATCGACGAATTCGTCGGGATGCTCCGGAAGCTGATGAAGTAAGCGAGGGAACCGATGAGACAGTATACCGTTACAGGAATGAGCTGCGCGGCCTGCCAGGCCCGGGTGGAGAAAGCGGTGGCCGGGGTGCCCGGCGTGACCGGTGTTTCTGTCAGCCTGCTGACAAACTCCATGGGCGTGGAAGGCGAAGCCGCGCCGGAAGCGGTCATCCGCGCGGTGGAAAAGGCCGGCTACGGCGCCAGCCCCAAAGGCGCACCGGTGGAGAACGCGGGCCGGGGCACCGGCTTCGAAGCGGAGGAGGACGCGCTGAAGGACCGGGAGACGCCGAAGCTGAAAAGGCGCCTGGTACTGTCCGCGGCGTTCCTGATTGCCCTGATGTATATCACAATGGGGTTCAACATGTGGGGCTGGCCGCTGCCGGCCTTCTTTACCCATAACCACCTGGCCCTGACGCTGACGCAGATGATCCTGGCAGCAGCCGTCATGGTCATCAACCGGAAGTTCTTTACGAGCGGGTTCAGCGCGCTGGTCCGCCGCGCGCCGAACATGGATACCCTGGTAGCGCTGGGATCTTCCGTCTCCTTCGGGTGGAGCCTGTACGTGTTCTACAAAATGTGCGGAATGATCACCGCCGGCGCTCCGAACATGGAGCTGATGGACCTGTACCACAACCAGCTGTATTTCGAGTCCGCCGCCATGATCCCCGCGCTGATTACCGTCGGCAAGATGCTCGAGGCGCGGTCGAAGGGGAAGACCACCGACGCCCTGAAGAGCCTGATGCGCCTGGCGCCGAAGACCGCGGTGCTGCTGCGGGACGGAAAGGAAACCGAGGTCCCGGTGGAGGAAGTGCAGCCCGGAGACCTCTTCGCGGTGCGGCCCGGCGCGAATATCCCGGTGGACGGGATTGTGACGGAAGGCGCCAGCGCGGTCAACGAATCCGCCCTGACCGGGGAATCCATCCCCGTGGACAAGGCGGAGGGCGATCCGGTCAGCGCGGCCACGATCAACACCTCCGGCTACCTGAAGTGCCGGGCGACGAGGGTCGGGAAGGATACGACGCTGGCGCAGATCATCCACATGGTCTCCGACGCGGCGGCGACCAAAGCCCCGATCGCGCGGATCGCGGACCGGGTTTCCCGGATCTTCGTCCCCGCGGTCATCGCCATCGCCCTGGCAGTCATTGCCGGCTGGCTGATCGCCGGCGAGTCCGTGGCTTTTGCGCTGGCCCGGGGAATCTCCGTGCTGGTAATTTCCTGCCCCTGCGCGCTGGGTCTCGCGACGCCGGTGGCGATCATGGTCGGCAACGGCATGGGCGCGAAGAACGGCATCCTGTTCAAGACGAGCGAAGCGCTGGAGAACGCCGGCCGGGTTCAGATTATCGCGCTGGACAAGACCGGGACCATTACCACGGGCGAACCGAAGGTTACGGACCTCTTTCCCGTGGACGGAATCACGGAAGCGGAGCTGGCGGAGAAGGCTTTTGCCCTGGAGCAGAAGAGCGAGCATCCGCTGGCCCGGGCAATTGCCGCTGAAGGCGCCGCCCGCGGGATCACGGCCGCGGAGGTGACGGACTTCACCGCCCTGCCGGGCAACGGACTGACAGCAAAGCTGGACGGACATATCCTGCACGGCGGGAGCGGGACCTATATCCGCGGGCTGGCGCCGATCCCGGAGGAGCTGGACCGGAAAGCCCGATCCCTTGCGGAGGAGGGAAAGACCCCGCTGTTCTTTGAAGAGGACGGAAAACTGATCGGTGTGATCGCCGTGGCGGACCGGATCAAGCCGGATTCCGCGGAGGCGGTGCGGCAGCTGAAAAAGCAGGGATTGCATGTGGTCATGCTGACCGGCGACAACGAGCGCACGGCCCGGGCGATCGGCAATGAAGCGGGCGTGGACAGCGTGGTGGCCGGCGTGCTGCCCGACGGGAAGGAAGCCGTGATCCGGACCCTGCAGGAAAAGGGAACGGTCGCCATGGTCGGCGACGGGATCAACGACGCGCCGGCGCTGACGCGGGCCGATACAGGCATCGCCATCGGCGCGGGGACAGATGTGGCGATCGACTCAGCGGATATCGTACTGATGAACAGCTCCCTGATGGACGTGGCGGCAGCGGTCCGGCTTTCCCGGGCTACGCTGCGGAATATCCATGAGAACCTGTTCTGGGCGTTTTTCTATAACCTGATCTGTATCCCCGTGGCGGCAGGCATCCTGACCTGGAAGATGAATCCGATGATCGGGGCCGCGGCCATGAGCCTGTCCAGCTTCACGGTGTGCATGAACGCGCTGCGGCTGAACCTGTTCCGGATCCGGGACGCGTCGCGCGACCGCCCGCTCCGCGGAAAGGCTGAAGGGATCCATGATATCATTATTGAAGAGAACGAAAGGAGCCAGACCATGAAAGCAACGGTAAAAATCGAAGGTATGATGTGTGGACACTGTGAGGCAGCGGTGAAGAAGGCCCTGGAGGCGCTTCCCTTCGTGGAGAGCGCGGAGGCCAGCCACGAGGCCGGGACCGCCGTGCTGGTATTGTCCGGGGAACTGGACGAGCAGGCGGTAAAGACGGCTGTCGAAGCAAAGGACTACACCTTCCTGGGGATTGAAAAGGAATGACCGGAAGGCCCGGAGAATCCATACAGGGAACAAACGGCCCGGATGGAGCGTTATATGTTTGTATCACTGAAAGGAGGTCGACGAACATGAAGAAACATGTTTGGTTAACGATTCTGATTCTTGTGACTGTAATCTTCGCGGGCATTGCGACGGCCCAGGCGGAGATCATCGCGCCCTACGGCGAGGGCCAGATCGGCCTGTCCTCTGTGGTCCTGTGCGAAAGCCTGACCATCCGCGAGGCTCCGAATGCCAATGCCGGAATCCTGGATTCCCTGGAGTTCGGCCGGAGGATCATCGTGATGAAGCAGGAGGACGGCTGGGCGCTGATCTGCCTGTCTGACGATGTGGACGGCGGCCCCGCGGGCTATGTGAACGCCGACTACCTGGCGATCGATCCGGCCTGGTACCGGACGGAAGCCGCGACGCCGGTGTATGCCTGGAACGATACGAACGCACCGAAGGTTGCGCTGCTGGACAAGGATACCCTGCTGCCGATCCTGAAGGACGACGGGGAGTGGCTGGTCGTCAGCCTGCGCGGCGCCACCGGATGGATTCATAAGTAAGCCGGATCCGCCGGAACGGTTATCAGATCACAAAGGGTGTGCCTTCGGGCGCACCCTTTCGGTTTCCGTATGTTATAATGCGGTTCAGAACAAAAAACAGCGGGAAGAGGTACGGTATGAAAGTATTGATCCTGAACGGATCCCCCCGTCCGGACGGGGATACGGCGCAGATCCTCCGGCGGCTGAAGGACCGGTTTCCCCGCAGCACCGATGTGGAAACGATCGACGCCTTTGAGGAAGGGATCCGGCCGTGCAGCGACTGCAGGTACTGCTGGGAAAACGAGGGATGCTGCATCCGTGACGGGATGGATCTGATCGCAAAGGATGACTATGACGTCGTGGTGCTTGCGTCACCCCTGTATATGTCCTTTGTGACGCCGCCGCTCTTCTCCGTGATCAGCCGGCTGAACGCAATCTGGAGCAACCGGTATTTCGGGATCCGGACGGAACCCCTGAAACCGAAGAAGGGGATTCTCGTCCTGACCGGCGGCGGGGACGGTTCCCCGGATCCCGCGATCCGCATCGCGAAGACGGCGTTCCGGTTCCTGAACGCCCGGTTCGATCCGGAAACCGACCTGATCTGTTCCCTGAACACAAATGAGGTCCCCGTGGACCGTGATCCGGAACTGGCCGGGCAGATCGAAAAGGTCGCTGAACATTTATCGGAGGATGAGATGGATGGTGTACAGGATTAAAGTCAGCCGGTCTCCTGTATGTATGGCGGACGACTTCAGTACGGCGGGTGACAGGGAAAAGGAATTCGTATATGATCCAGGAGACCGTCTGTCGACACTCCTGCAGGACATCGGAAAGTTCATACCCGATATGCGGGATGTTGTCTGGAGTATCCGGTGCGGCAAACAGATCATCGGATATCTGTACTCTGCGGGGGAAAACCCGTACCAGCCTGAACGGATCATGGAAGACGTGCCCGTTTCAGAGCTTCCCGCGAAAGAGGTTTCCTGTAAATACTACTGCACGGATGCTTATGAGATCCGTGCATTTGAAAAGGAGAAGGGAATCTCCCTGCCGGACCGGCCGTACCTGAAGCGGGTGATGGCATATGAAGCACAGCGGATCAGGGCCGTCGGCGAAGATCTGTTTTTCTCGGGGATATGATCACCGGATAGTGCGGCCGATCCCGAGGCTTTTCCGCCAGGCCGGCGGCTCCCCATCGTCGCCCCAGTATTCGTCCAGGGCGGCAATCTTTCCATCCTGCAGGCGGAAAAAGCTGACCACATGGAAGGACGCGGACCGGTCCTTCGGGTATACGTTCACCGCGGTGACCAGCAGATCGCCGGAGCGCTCCGTGCGTTCGATCTTCCCATCCCATTCCCCGGGGTATTCACAGTTGGCCCGGATGAACTCCGGAACGGTGAACTGCTCGTTGGTGCAGTGCCACCGGATCACCGCATCGGGGCGGAAGTATCCTTCCATCGCCTGACGGTCCTGGGCCAGGGTATCCTTCCAGTAAGCGCTGATATCCATGGATAAACCAACCTTTCTTCATGAAAGAACCGGCAGGTTTCCTGCCGGTTCTTCTGCGTTCCTGACGGGATTACCCCTTGACGCCGCCGGCGGTCAGGCCGGCTGTGAGGTGTTTCTCGATGAACATGAACAGGATCACGACCGGGATCGTTGCCAGCAGGGACGAAGCGAACAGGTAGTTCCACTGGATCATGGAGAAGGCGGCGAACTGGGTCAGGCCGACGGTGATCGGGAAGTTGCCGTCGCTGTGGATGATGACCGTGGAGATCGTATATTCGTTCCAGGCATTGATGAACACGAAGATCAGCGTGGTGACGATGCCCGGCGCCGCCATCGGCAGCAGCACCCGGATCAGGGCGGTGACGGAATTGCAGCCGTCAATGCAGGCGGCCTGTTCCATCTCCGGCGAGATCGAGATAAAGGTTCCGCGCAGCAGCCAGATCGCGAAGGCCTGGTTGAAGGCGGCGTTGATAAAGATCAGCCCGGGCAGGGTATCGTTCAGGTTCAGGTCGATCAGGAGCCGGGAAATACCGACCAGGAGTACGACCGGCGAGAACATCTGGCTCATGATCACGAATCCCAGGAACGCCTTGCGGCCGCGGAAACGCATGCGGGCCAGGGCGTAGGCTGCCGGGATTCCGCACAGGAGCGCCAGGCAGGTGGAACCTACCGAGAGAATCAGGGAGTTCAGCAGGAACTTCAGGACGCCGCGGTTGAGGATGTGGGAAAAGTTCTCCCAGTGCCAGTCCACGGGGAAGATATGCAGGTAATAGATATCGCTGGCATCCGCGTCGGTCCGGAAGGCACTGGTGAACATGATCACAAAGGGATAAAGGATAAAAACGCACATGGCGATGACGAACGCGTACAGGGCGCCCCGGAGGAAAATCCTCCGGATCTCGCCGCAGGCCATGTACACGAGCAGCGCGATCATGCCGAGCAGGACGGGGATCTGGAGCCACCAGGTCCAGGCAGTCCGGGAAGCGGTATCCTTCAGCAGGGTGACGGTATCCTCCCCGCCGGCACCCTGGCAGATCAGGTTGTCTGCCGCGGCAAGGACTGCGTCCCCGGGGCTTTCCGCCACGCCGGAAGCGTACAGGCCGATCCGACGGTACATGATCACGTTGGTATAAAGCACAAAGAACACGGAGAGCAGGATGCACGCGAGCAGGAGCCAGGCGGCAGCCTGCCGGAACCGGACGCGCCGGAGATCCTGCGCCTTCCGTTCCGGGGCATCCAGACCTGCGCCCAGGGCCAGCAGGAGGGCCAGGCCTTCCAGGGCCAGGAACAGGAGCAGGACCTTCCCGGAGGGGAAACCGGAACGGATGAAATCCCATCCGCTGCAGTCGGTTTCCCGGTTCACGCGGAAGACGATCAGGGAGGTGGTCTCCCCCTTGGAGTTGACGCGTTCGATGATCTCTTCCGTAATTTCCGTATGGATCCCGCGGGCAGCATAGTCCGCGGCCAGGGCGTCCACCTCGGCGCGGGCTGCCACGTAGCGCTCGTCGCCGACGAAGGTGTTGCCGCTGCGCTTGGTATGGACAGTCAGGTCAAAGCGGTAGACCGGCAGGGAGAGAATAAGGACGGACAGCAGCGCCAGCAGGACGACTGCTGACAGGAGGAGGCGGTAACGCTTTCGGGCAGGCATCACTCATCCTCCTTCCGCATGGTCACGATCATGTACACCCCGGCGCAGATGCACAGGATGACAAAGCCGACAACTGACAGCGCTGTGGCCGGGCCTTTGCGCTGCTCGGAGAAGGCGAGCATGTACAGGTAGGTGACCAGCGTATCCGTTTTATGGGCGGGCGCGCCGCGCGTGATGGTATAGATGATGGGGAAGGAATTGAAAACGTAGATGATATTCAGGACGGTGCTGACCGTCAGGGACGGCCGGACGAGCGGCAGCGTCAGGTGCCTGAGTTTCTTCCAGAAGCCGGCGCCGTCCACGGTCGCCGCCTCATAGTAGCTCAGGTCGATGGACTGCAGGCCGGCCAGGACGCAGAACGTCACGAAGGGCACCGTGACGAAGATCCCGATGCCGCACTCCCAGATGAAGTCGACCACGTAATCCGGGCGCCAGTTGACCGCCTGGCTGATGATACCGGTGTTCAGCAGGGTGTTGTTCAGGGCGCCGTATTCGATATTGATGATGTATTTCCACATGGAGGCCTGGACGACCAGCGTCGCAGCCCAGGGGAACACGACGATGGAGCGGGCGATCTTCCGCCCGCGGAAATCCGTGTTCAGGACCAGGGCGACGATAAAGCCCAGCAGGGTCGAGATGCCGACGACGGAAACGACCCAGATTGCCGTGTTGACCATAACGCTGCCGAACTCCGGCGCGGTGACCGCGGTGATGTAGTTCTTCAGGCCGTTGAATCCGCCGACTACGCCGGAACGGGAGATCTCGCTGAAGGACAGCTTGAACACGATCATGATGGGATAAACAAGAAAAACGCCCATCAGGATCAGGCTGGGCAGAAGCCACAGGTACGGCTCCCATTTATGGCGCGTGAGACTCTGGTTCAAGGGGGACCTCCTTTGCCGCCCGGAAGGGGCAGCGTCCGCAGTGATCAATACAGAAGAAGGCCGCACGAGGTCAGGCAGGCACGTGCGGCCGAAGGGAAAGGCCCCGGGCTGGCGCCCGGGGCTTCATGTTCCGGGATTATTCGCCCGCGATCTTGGTCTGCAGGGCATCCAGCAGGGGCTTGACTTCCTCGCCGGTCAGCGCGCGCTGTTCCACATCGACTACGACGCCGTTGCGGACATCCGCCCATTCAGCCTTGGCGGCCGGATAGAAGCGGCAGTTGCCCAGCACGTTCAGCCATGTTTCGAAGGTGGGATCGGCTTCCACCAGGGCGCCGACGGAGGAGTTGACAGCGGGCAGGAATCCTTCCATGGAAACCCAGCCTACATAGTTGGCGGGATCATAGAAGAACTTCAGGAACTTGCCGATGGCTTCGTTCCGGGCGGCCTGGTCGGGGGCAGCGTCGTCCCTGAACGCCATCACGCGGTCCATAACGCCGACGGAGGAAGCGGTCGCGCCTTCGTTGTGGGGGATGTCAGCGGTGACATATTCCACTTCGAAGCCCTTTTCGGCCAGATACGAGGGCAGCTGATTGGTAGTGATCAGCATTGCCAGCTTGCCGGCACCGAACAGATCCTGCAGTTCATAGCGGGTCTGGGTGGAGGGGCTGGGGTTGGCGTAGCCTTCCTTAACCAGGTCCATGATGTACTGCACGGCTTCGACGTTGGCGTCGCTGTTCAGCGCCCAGTTGCCGTCCGCGTCGACGAATCCGCCGTTGTTGCCCCATGCGAAGTAGGCGAAGGTCGCCTGGCCTTCGTCTTCGGTCATGTCAAGGCCGATGCCGTACACTTCACCGTTGTAGAAGTCCTTGATCGCCTGGCAGGCGTCCTTCAGTTCCGCCCAGGTGGTGGGAACTTCGATGCCCACTTCATCAAAGATCGTCTTGTTGCAGTACAGGGCGCGGGCAGAAGCCAGGTCCGGCACGGCCCATACGGTCCCGTCGATCTCGGATTCCTTGATGAAGGCGGGGAAGAAGTCCGGATACAGGTCTTCGGGGCAGTAGTCGGTGACCGGCATGAGCAGGTTATCCGCCTGGAATTCAGAGAAGGTATCGATGTTCAGGATGTCCGGGGCGTTGCCGTTGGAGATCCGGGTGGATACTTCCTTGTGCACATCGCTCCAGCTGATGACCTGGAGGTTCAGTTTGATGCCGGGATTGGCTTCCTCGAACTTCGCGACGAAGTTGGAGCCGTCCATTCCCTCACCCAGGAACCAGTCACGGGTGTTGTTGCCATATTCGCAGATGATGACATCAAGCGTGATGTCTTCCGCGGAGGCAACGGTCACAGCGGCCAGCGACAGGAACATCGCCAATGCCAAAACAACGGAAAGGAATTTTTTCATGTGAAAACCCTCCATATGATTTTTTAACAGCTTTCCTCACTGTTTTTTCTGTGTTTTATTATAGCTTTGACCTTTTCCGTTGTCAATTTCAGATTGCGTCAGCCGGCCGGTTCTTCGGTTTCCTCCACGTAGACGAGGAAGGATTCCATGACATAGCCTTCGACGGTGTCGGTTTTCACATACACCCATCCGGGAACGTCGCTCTGCCCGAGGACGATCAGCTTCTGGTGGCGGTACAGGCGCATCAGGATCTCCGCGCCGGCGGAGGGCTGCGCCCGGAGATTCAGGGAGCTGTCCTCGTCGATGTTTTCCACGGAGGCCATCCGCGCGCCTTCCGGCAGTTCCTGCGTGACGGGCATCAGGGTAGGCCGGGGCGTCGCGGTGGGCGCCGGGCCGGGATCCTGGGCCAGCAGGGGCGGCGGGGTCGGCAGGGGAGCCGGTTGACCGGTATACTGCTGGATCTTCGAACCGGGGAAATAAAACGCGAGGATTTCATTGAATTTCTTTTCACCCTCCCGGGCCATCTGCTGGGCGCCGCGCTGGCTGAGGCCGACACCGTGGCCGAAGCGGCCGGAGGTCAGGGTAAAGGAGGTTTCGTCCTCCTTCAGGGTGATGATCTCGTTGTTCGCGCCGGAAACGCTCAGCCCCAGGGCGATCACGGTGTCCGGGAAAAGGTCCAGGGTAACGGTGACGGGCACGGCGGACAGGAGCTCGGTGATATCCAGGTCGTCCTCCTCTTCGCCGTCCTCCGCGCTTTCAGGGGCGGGGACCGGCCGGACGGGCGTCAGGTCAAAGGTGACGCGCAGCTGCGTCATGAGACGGCTGGGTGCCGCGTACCGGGGCGTCAGCAGCTCCAGGGAGACCAGGCGCTGGATGTGGAACTCCTCTTCTTCCGGGATGGAATCCCGGAGCAGGGAATTGGACAGGGCGGCAGCCCGCAGCAGTTTCACAAAGGCGGGGGAAAGGCCTGTCCCGTTCCTGTTCAGGGTGCAGGTACGGACGGTGGCTTCCTGGTTCGCCGCGTCCCACGGGTCGTCGGTCATCGCGAAGCAGCGGGGAACGTTCCCGCTCCAGATATTGGACGGGAGTTCCGTCTGGCCGCCGTTGGAGGCACTGTACCAGGCGGTAATCAGCTTTCCGTCGCAGGTCAGCACCAGGCCGGCGGTACCGGTGACAGCGGCCAGGCATTTCGGACTGTTGGCCGGGGTGCCGCGGAAAACCTGGTCGTTGGTGGTGTCCACCACGTCCCAGGGGGATTTCGGATCCAGGTGGCTCAGGGCATAGGTCCGGGCGCAGACGGCCTGGGCTTTCAGGGCTTCGTCCGGGAAGCTGTCGCCCATCTCATAGGGAACCACGCCCTGGAGGTAGGTCTCCAGCGGCAGGGTGAGGACAGGCTGGATCTTCTCTTCTTCAATGGAAAGGGCCAGGTCCCCGGGATAGAACCCGGCCTGCAGGTTGAAGCGGATGCCGGGCATCATATCGCCGGAATCCTGTCGCAGGAAGGTGACCTTTTTGCCCATGGAGGCGGAAACGCCGCCGGCGAAAAGGAGCAGCCGGCCCTCCTGCAGGCGGACGGTGACCTTCGTCCCGTCAGAAAGCAGAAGCTCCGGTCCGGACTCAGAACGGACCAGGTACCGGCCGGACAGCGTCAGGTCGGTCCGGTCCGCCAGGTTCAGGCGGCGCAGCAGCACGCGGACGTCGGAAGGGCTTTCCCCTTTCGCGCCGGAGGCTGCCGGCACCAGCAGCAGGCAGGCCAGCAGCAGGCAGAGCAGTTTTTTCATATACAAAAGTCTCTACTTCCGGTGTTCTTTCTTCCAGGCCAGGATCTGTTCCAGCCGTTCCTTGTAGCGGGCTTCCTGGCCCTGGGTGGTGGGATGGTAGAAGCGCCGGTCCTTCAGGGCGTCCGGCAGGCATTGCATGGCTGTGATCTTTTCCTCATAGTCATGCGCGTACTGGTACCCCTTTCCGTAGTCCAGCTCCTTCATGAGGCGGGTCGGCGCGTTGCGGATGATGAGCGGAACCGGGGCGTCCGGTTCCTTCTCGATGGCTTCCCGCGCCTCCATGACCGCCATCTCCATGGCGTTGGACTTGGAGGCCAGGGACATATATACAACGGCTTCGGCGAGGTGTACATTGCATTCCGGCACCCCGATAAAATGGCACGCCTGGTAGGCGGCGACCGCCACCTCCATCGCCCGGGGATCGGCAAGGCCTACGTCCTCGGCCGCGAAACGCAGCACGCGGCGGGCGATATACAGGGGATCCTCGCCGCCTTCGAGCATCCGCATCATCCAGTAGACCGCGGCGTCGGGATCCGAATTGCGCATGGATTTGTGCAGAGCGGAGATGATGTTGTAATGCTCCTCCCCGTCCTTGTCGTACATCAGGTTCTTCCGGCTGAGGCACTGGGCGACGATCTCGTCCGATACGTCAATCCCGTTTTCCCCGACGTCCCCGTTGAGCACCACCATCTCGAGCGTGCTGAGGGCGCTGCGGGCGTCGCCGTTGCAGAAATCGGCGATGGACTCCAGCGCCGCGTCGCTGATGGAAACGCGGTCACGGCCGAAACCGCGCTCATCCGCCAGGGCCCGGCGGAGCAGGGTCAGGATATCCGCTTTCGTCAGGGCCTGGAGCACGAAAACCTTGCACCGGGAGAGCAGCGCGCTGTTGACCTCGAAGGAGGGATTCTCCGTCGTGGCGCCGATGAGCACGATGCTGCCCTTCTCCACGAAGGGGAGGAAAGCGTCCTGCTGTGCCTTGTTAAAACGGTGGATTTCGTCCACAAAGACGATGGTGCGTACGCCGTAGGTGCGGTTCTCCTCGGCCTTGAGCATGACCTGGCGGATCTCTTTGATCCCGCTGGTTACGGCGGAAAAATCGATAAAGGTAGCCTGCGTCTGCAGGGCGATGACCCGGGCGAGCGTCGTCTTCCCGACACCGGGCGGGCCCCAGAAGATCATGGAGGAAATGACGTCGGAGGAGATCAGGCGGCGCAGCACCTTCCCGGGGCCGAGGAGGTGCTGCTGACCCACGATTTCATCCAGGGAAGCGGGACGCATGCGGGCAGCCAGCGGCTGACCGGCCAGGGGAGATTCCTCCGGCGGGAGCAAGGTTTCACTCATCTGCGGCACGCCTCCATTCAATTCAATCATTAAAGGCATTATACCGGATTTTACGGGGAAAGAAAAGCGAACAAAACCGCAGGGCTTTATCGCCCCGCGGAACAGGCCGGGTTATGTTTAAAAACCAGATTCATCCTCCGTATCGGGGCAAAGTGAAATTTACAGCAAAGCGATCCGGATTCCGACTACTCCATACTGCTGCTGCATTTCCTTCGGATAATATGCATTCATATCATCCGGAGAGGCGGTATCAACATCCTCTTTCGTATAGCCGCATTCCAGCAGCGGGAGCCGGCTGTACAGCGTTTCAAAGGAATCAAAAACGAACAGCTCAAGCACTTTGACGCTGAGGACTTCCCGGGTTTCGGTATTTGTAAAGGAGATCGTATCCCCGATTTGAATTTTCCGCCTCTTTTCATCGAACAGCCGCAGTTCGATGGTCTTGGTGCCGTCTTTGATCATCTCAAACGGAGACGGCTGCAGCTGCATGGAGTGTGTCATATTCGGGTCATCCTTTCAAATGATGATCTGCCCTGGGCGGAAAATCAAAGGTTCTCCGGATTGTAGCAGTAGCTGACCATCTGGCCGCGGCCGATCTTCGCATATTTCATTTCTCCGTTATTCCAGGGCATGCTGGCAGGCTCTCCCTGCAGGGAACCGTCCAGCAGGCCGTTTGTGAGATACAGAGTGTCTTCCACATATTGTCCGGTCAGCTGAACCGGAGACTGGCTGCGGTGACCCGGGAAAATAAGGAGATCCGGACATCCGGCACAGGCGGCGGCAAGCTTTTCCAGGTTGTCCCGGAACACATGCAGCGGACTGCAGCAAGGCAGTTGCATCCAAAAATTTCCTGAGCCGATGCTGTCCCCGGGGAACAACAGCTGGTGCTCCTTATCCAGAGCCGCCATGGAACCCGGAGTATGTCCTTCCACCGACAGGACATCAAGCCGGTAACCGCCGAGATCAAAAACATGGCCGGGTTTCAGGTCAATGATCCAGTCCGCGTCCGGACCATAGCCGTCTTTGTTTTTGAGCATGCCGTAATCCCGATGATTCATATAAATCGGAATACCGGCCTTACGGAATTCCAGGACAGCGCTGCCCGCATGATCGCTGTGACCGTGCGTGAGAAAGACCTCCAGCGGTTTATCCGTGAGTTTCCGGATCTCCTCCAGGAGCCCGGTCTCTGACTGAAGGGCATCCACCAGCAAAGCAGAACGGTTCCCAATGATCAGATAGGCGTTGACATCGAAATACGGTTTGTCCCCCTCGGTGAACTGCCAGATGTTTTCGCGAATCTGTTCCGGTGTTTTGACATGAGGGACGGCAGCAGCTTTTTGAGGTGTTTCTGAGGAACGGGCGGATAATGCAAGGCCGACAGACATGCCGAGGCACATGCCGATCGGCATCCACAGCCCTATATTGTGCGTCGCAGCTCCGACAGCTACTCCGGCTGCCAGGCCGATACACATTCCTGTTACCATGCAGGTTGAGCTGTCCGGTTTATTATTTTTCATGATAAAGGCACCTCCTGGCTGTTGTCTGTTTTTTCCTCATCGGAATTCCCTCAGGGGAGGATGAACAGGGTTCTCCCTTTCTCATAAGCCGTTTCCAGATTCCGGTCCCGGTTCTTTTCCCGCAGTTCGTTTTCCCGCGACGTATTGTCGAAGACGACAAACTCTGCCTGTTTTACCCGGCCGAAAAGCCTGTCGCCCAGCATGATTTTTTTCATGCTGTCCAGGATGCCGAACTGTTCCAGCCGGCCGACGGGATTGCCGGCGGAGCACAGGATCAGTCCCTTTTCCAGGGTCTTCATGGTCTTTTCCCCGTAGGCAAAGCCATAGGACCATACCCGGTCAAACCATCCGACGAGTTTGGCGGGCGCTTCGGACCAGAATACCGGATAGATGAAAACGATCGCATCCGACGCGTTGATCTTTGCCTGCTCCGCGAGCACGTCATCCGCCAGGTCCGGTGTATTCCTGTAATAAGCGTCGCGGAGGTATTCCTTTTCGGTCATATCTGTCCTGAAATCCATCTTATACAGGTCGGAAAGGACGTATTCATGCCCCGCGTCTTCGAGGCCCCGGATAAAGGCGTCCCGGACGCAGCGGGTAAACGAATCCTCCGAAGGGTGGCAGTAGACAATAAATGCTTTCATTTCAGCCTCCTCAGGCCAGGGGTTTTTCCGCGAGAAGAACCGTAGAGCTGCCGCGGTCGATTTCCTTTTTCACAAGGAATCCGTTCTTTTTCCAGAAGTGCGTGGATTGCGGATTGCCCTTGTCGATCCCCAGCTGAATGGCAGTCATTCCGATGGTTTTCAGGTACGCCGCGGCTTCCTGAATGATCGCGCTGCCTGCCTGTTTTCCCTGGAATTCCTTTCTCATCATAAAGAAACCGATAAAGGCAGTACCAGGCGCGGGATATCCGTCAATCAGATCCATGACAGCCAGCAGCGTGTTCTCCTGATAAAACCCGACGTAGTATTTATCCGAAGGATCAATCCCCGGCGGTGTGATATGCAGATCGTTCAGGATCTGATCCTTTGAGGGTTCAGCCTGGCAGTATTGATAGTACTGCGCGTTATCCCTGCAAAGCTCCAGAATGCTGTCCGCGTCTGAGTCGTCCAGCCTGCGGACACGGTAACGCCTGCTTAATGCGGATATATCTATCATTTCCTATCCTTTCAGAACAGTAAACGGTCAGGATTGCGGATTCTGCTCTTCCAGTGTATCAAGATATGGCCTGTACCGGGGATACTGGATTTTCAGGACCGGCTCCGTCGGGACAAGCCGGAGGAACGCCGGGACATCCACCCACTGATAACCGACCGTCTCGCCCGGCTGGAAGCGGATGGAATCCTTTCCGCAGGACACAACCGCCAGCCAGGCATAGACCAGGGAACGGTGCTGCGGATTGCAGGTCATTCCGATCAGGGTCAGGTTATCCGGCGTCAGGCCTGTTTCCTCGGACATTTCCCGCCGGGCTGCCTGTTCGGGCGTTTCCCCGGCCAGGGCAGCACCGCCCGCGCTTGCTTCGAGGCAGCCCGGGAAAACGTCCTTCTCTGGATCCCGGCGCATGAGGAGGAACTCTCCGTCCTGATGGCGGATCAGGACATCGCAGACGATGTGATACCGACCTTCCGGGATTTCCCGGACGCGGCTTCGCTCCCACGTCTCGCCGGTTTTCCGTCCCTGTTCGTCACAGAGGTCCCAGATTTCCATTATGTTATTCAATTCCTTTCAGTCCGTCGTACAGGTCGTTGAAGGATTTTTGCCGGTCGCAGCGGCCGTAGGAAAACTCCCTGTTGTCCCCGAATTCCAGCAGGAAGCATTTTGCCAGTTCTTCGACCGTCTGCTCCAGGGCGTTAAAGAACTGCCTGTACGCGAAATCCGAGGCAGCCGAGCCTTCTTCAAAAGAACTGGCAATCAGGGACTCCGTGACCTGGTCCAGGGGATACATCTTGATATGCATCAGTTCGTGGACGATCACTTCTTCCGGGTTTTCCTGCTTCGGATTCGCGACGTTCAGGAGCAGGATCGCTTTCCTGTCGTCACAGTCGATTTTGAAATCGCCTGTTTTCCGCCATGCCGGATCCTCCACGAATTCAAGCCGCACGTCCCAGGCCGGCGTGATACGCAGTTTCCGGACGTATTTTTCAAACAGGGCAGTCAGGGCTTCCTTATTCATAATTTCCTCCGCAATGTTGAGAAGATACTGTTCTTTGCCGACAGCAATTACATGCATTATACCGGAACTCCCGGGGAAAGGAAAGAGAACGAAAAAACAAGCGCCGCAGGCAAAAGGCTTTCCCGGGGCGTATGGGTCTGCTATAATGGGCGGAGAAAAAGTTCGTACAACCTGGAGGGCTTTCCGATGAAAAGGATCTGGATCCTGCTGACAGTGCTCTGCATGCTGGCGTCGCTTTGCGGTGCCGCCGCGGAGGAAGAAAAGGAATGGACCATCGCCGCGGACGGTACGGTGACGGGATATGCCGGTCCCGGCGGGGACGTGACGGTGCCGGCCGAGATTGACGGCGTCCGGGTGATCACCGTGGACGCGGGTCTCTTCTACGGCCGGGACGATATCGTGTCCGTAACGTTCCCGGAGGGGATGCTGTTCGTGACGAACGTGCTGAACACCGCGGAATCCCTGGAGAAGGTGACGCTGCCCTCCACGCTGCAGGCCATTGATTCCGGGTTCCTGGTCTATGTGCCGAAGCTGAAGGAGCTGACAGTGCCGGCTTCCGTGCTGTATATTGACGCCAATTTCCTCACAGCCCCGGAATCGCTGGAGAAGGTCGTCTTTGAAGGCTGGTGCCCCGTGATCCGGGACAGCGGTTCCGTGCTCTCCGGTCTGCCGGAAACGGCAGAGATCCTCGTGCCGGATGACCAGCTGGACGCCTTCCGGGCGGCGCTGACCGCGGTGGACAGCAAGAAGATCCGGCCCTCCGGGAAAGAGGCGGATACCGCGCCGGCGCTGGAGTTTGATCTTATCTTTGACGAAACGACCGGAACCGTGACCGACTGCTTCACGGCGGGAACCTGGGTGGAGATCCCGGCAGAGATCAACGGCGTGCCGGTGAAGCATATCGGGGAATACGCCTTCCAGCGCTGCAGGAACCTGTACGCGGTCGGCATCCCGGAGGGCGTGGAGGATATCGGAACCTGCGCCTTCGGCCGGCTGAACCACCTGGGCTGGGCGCAGCTGCCGGACTCGGTGCAGGTGATCGGTGCGGAAGCGTTCCAGTACTTCAAGGGATACTCGATCCACTGGCCGGCTTCCCTGCGGGAGATCGGCGACCGGGCGTTCAACGCCTCAAAGCTGGCCGGTACCGTGGAACTGCCCGGGGGCGTCAGGACCATCGGGGAAGGCGCGTTCAAAAACGCGGCGATCCGGGAACTGTACCTGCCGGCCGGCCTGGAGTCAATCGGCGTGAACGCTTTCGAGGGACATAACCTGGAATATATCCTGCTGGACAGCGGGGACCTGCCGGAGATCGGAGAGGACGCGTTCAAGGGTCAGCCGCTGGCGGATGTGGACCTGCTGTGGACCGCTTCAAAGGAGCAGATGCTCACCGCCCAGGCATTTTTTGAAGCGCAGGGGCTGAGCCCGCGGGTCTGGCGCTGCCAGAACCCGAACGTGGAATATCCGGAGGAAGGAGACGTCATGTCCTTTGATCCTTCCACCGGATACGTGACCGGTTATACCGGGGAGAAAACGCATATCCGTCCTTTTGACACCTTTGACGATATTGATACCGTAGGCCTGGCGGACGGCGCGTTCAGGGGCAATACGCAGATCCTGTATTTCGCGGTCTGTTATAACGACAATTTCACATATATCGGAAAAGAAGCTTTCATGGACAGTGTGCTGGAAACGGTAGACCTGTTCGACTCCGTGACGGAGATCGGGGACGACGCCTTCAATGGCAGCCGCCTGACGGCGCTGACAATCCCCGCCTCCTTGGAAAAGATCGGGGAACGTGCTTTCGCGAACTGCGCACAGCTGGCGGAGGTCACGATCCTGTGCGATCCCTCCGTGATCCCGGCCAGCGCCTTTGAAGGCTGCAATGCCGTGACCCGGATCCGGACCGCGGATGACGACGGTGCGGACAGCATCGTGCTGGCGGAAAAGCTGGGCATCGATATCCCGAGCCTGCGCCCGACTCCGACTCCGTCGCCGGAACCGACTCCGACTCCGACCCCGACGCCTTCGCCGACCCCGGAACCCACGCCCGAACCGACCCCGGTGCCTACGCCGGAACCGGTTGCCGCGAGCGAAGAGGACTACGCCCGCTTCGGTGGCGTGTGGACGCTGGCGGAGATGACGGAGGACGGCCAGACGTTCAATCCGGCGGACTTCGGCTTTATGATGACGATGACCCTGAACGCGGACGGAACCGTCCTCTCCGAATCCCCGGACGGACAGGAAGAAGGCCGGTGGCGCGCGGATGGGGATACCGTGTATATTGATGACGGGACCGGCGAAATGCCCCTGGCGCTCCGGGACGGCGCACTGTTCCTGGATGGCGGGGATATGGCGATGACCTTCACCCGGACGGGCGAAGCCGGCGGGCAGCCTGCCGCGCCCGCGGATCCGGCCCCTGACGCCGCCCCGGCTTCCAGGGAAGGCGGCATCCGGACGGAAGTGAAATATACCTGCGTGACGCTGAAGGACAAAAACAACGGAACGCCGGTCGACGCGGCCTCAAGGGGCATGGCGTCCTACGCGGTCCTCTTCCATGAAGACGGTACGGCGGAATTTACGATGGCAGGCCCTGCCATAACCGGGCTTACCTGGACAGAGACGGACGGCGTGTATTCGCTGAACTACTTTGGCAACACGATCGTCTGTACGCCCAGCGGGGAAGGGCTCGAGATGGATTTCCTCGGTTCCCTCCTCCTGCAGATGAATCCGGAAAACTGAACAGGCTGCACAGAAAAACCTTCGCCCGGAAGGGCGAAGGTTTTTGCTGTCCGGGAAACGGCGGGTCGGCCTGTCAGAACGACCACGGAAGATAAGCGGCCGCTACGGCAAACAGGACCGCGGGGAGCATATTCGCGACGCGGAGTTTTTTTCCCCATACAAGATTCAGGCCGACGCAGAAGATCAGGACGGACCCGATCAGCGAAAGATACGCCACGGCGGTTTCCGTCATTACCGGGGAGACCAGCCGGGCCAGGAGCGTGACGGCTCCTTCAAACAGGAATACGGGAATGGCGGAGAAGGCACTGCCTTTGCCCAGGGAAGACGTCATGACCGCAATGATGATAAAGTCCAGGACAGCCTTCACCGCAAGGGTGGAATAATCCCCGGAGATCCCGTCCTGGATCGCCCCGACGATCGCCATCGCGCCGATACAGACCGTCAGGGACGCCGTGACAAACGCGTTCACGAACTCACGGTCGCCGCTGTTTCCGGTTTTCCGTTTCAGCCACTCACCGAAACGCTCGAATCCCTTCTCGATTCCGATCAGCTCACCGGCAATCGTGCCGAACGCAAGGCAGAGCACCACCAGCATGGATTTGCTGCTGAGGAGTTTTCCCCCGTCGATCTGCAGCATTCCCTGCATCGCGCCGGCGACGGCGATGAACAGGACGCTGACGCCGCAGGTCCTGGTCAGCGCCTCCTGCTGCTCCTGGCGGAACAGCCTGCCGGCCAGATGGCCGACCAGCCCGCCCGCGATAATCGCCGCGCTGTTGATAATCGTTCCCAGTCCTGTCATAAAACGTCACCTCAACCAATCATGATCTTGCCGATCATCATAACACCAAAGGGAGCCTTCCGGACACACTGCAGTCATCCGGGCTGCCCTGCAGCCCATTCGACGCAGTCCAGGATGTACCGTTCACACAATCCCGCAAAGTCCGGGGTTCCCCATTGCCAGCCGGGATCCTCCGGGCCGGACGGGTGCCGGTCCGATACCATGAGGATCACCGCGTTTTTCATCCCCCTGAGATTGCTCACGTTGACAAACGCGGACGCTTCCATATCCACTGCCGCGCAGCCCATATCCCGCCAAAGCTTCCGATATTCCCTGTTATCGGATATATCCCCTGTGGCAGGCTTCTTCAATCAGTTTCGGCTGAATCAGGGGGATATCACGTACATGATGTTTTTATTTTTTTGTTTTCAAAAAGCCGGTTGCCTGCTTCGGCTAATTTCCCGATCATTTTTGTGCTGAGCAGCCCGGATTTGTTGGTCATGGCAGCAACACAGAAATCCTCTGTAAGAAAGAATTTCAGGAATGTCAGGAAACCGGCATTAACGCCCATATGAAGGCCGGTGTTCGCGGCGCATTCCACACAGAGCCCGTAATGGTTCATGACAGGGGTCATCATGCGAACCGCGGCCTCTTTGGAGAGCAAGGCTCCTTCCCGGAAACTCCGGGAGAGGGAAATACCGATTTTCACCAGCTCGGCCGGCGTTGACCAAAGGCCTGCCGCCGCATGCTCCGGATAATAGTGATAGCCGTGCCTGGGATCTTCCCATATCCCAAGCTGACCGCCGAAAGCGGCGTTATCGATTCTGTCTTCGTCAAGCGGCTGGAAAAAGCCGCTTCGTGTCAAACCCAGCGGCGCAGCGATCTCCTGTGCAAAAGCGTCCTGAAGCGTCGTTCCTGTGATTCTCGTAAAAGCAAGTTCCGCAAGGGTAATTCCGCCGCCGGAGTAAGAGTACTGTTGTCCGTATGGCAGTGTTCTGCAGACCATGGGCGTATTTCCGGCGCCATTCAGCACGTCCTCCAGCGAAAGGAGCTTATGCCTGGCACGGTATCCGGGGAAACCGTGAACGTTGAAGCCGGCTGTATGGGACAGGAGGGCGGAAAAAGTCAGCGGAAAATCAACAAAATCCGAAATCACGCCCGAAATATCCGCGTCAAGATCAATGATCCCCTTGTCAGCATATCGCAGCAGCGTCGCGGCAAACACGGGTTTGCTGACTGAACCGGCCTGAAACAGCATGTCCGGATTGACGGGATAGTTCTTTCCAAAGCGTCCGGTGCCCAGGCAAAAGGTTTCAACGGAATCGCCGTTTGCGACCGCGATACTTACGCCGTACCTTTTCACGCCCTGAATTCCCAATATGCCGCCTATGTCAACACCGTGAAAACTCTTTTGATCCATTTCGGTTTCTCCTTAAAGTCGGGTCAGGTATGACTGTCTGATAATCCTGCTTTGTCACAGTTCCATAGTGTTTGTCTGCGGAACGGAAAAGCGTCAGCACGGTCATTCGTCAGGAAACTGCATACCCCTGGAGGCATTTCGTTCACATCAGCCACTGGCGGTCAGCCCGGTCAACTTCCGGTTTTGTTGACTGCCGGCGGCTCCGGAAAACTGGCATTTATAACCACCATTCCGGGGTTAGCTCATCATCCATTTTGTCTCTTTCTCCCTGCACCCTCATACAATTAATCTGCTGTTTACAAGCCATTCGATTCCGGATTCCGCCTGATCAACTCCAGGGTTCCGGTTGGTCATAGCAACAGAGATCGTTCTGGAACGGCAATGCATTTTTATCATGCACTGACCGTTTTCTCCCCAGCCTGATGAACTCAGTGTGTTTTCTCCGCTGTTGAAAATGCCCAGGCCTGTCCAGGGGAAATCTTTCGCCGGTACAGCCATTTCCCGGGCTGATTCAGCCTGCAGGAATGAGCTTTCACCATGAAAAGCCTTTAAAAACTCATCCGCTATTGAAAGAAGCTCTTTCGGTGTGCTCCAAAGTCCGGACGCCGCCAGATCGGGAACCGGAGGGAATCTGCCCGGTATAGGCAGCCCGTTGTCGTCGTATCCTGTCGCCATCCTGCTTTCAAAGCGGGTTATATTTCCGGGTGTTGCGAAGAAAGTACTGCTTAATCCCAGCGGATCAATCAGAATATCCCGGACACTGTCGTCAAAGGCCTTATGCGTAACGTCCTCAATCAGCATCTGCAGAACACAGTACCCGGCGTCAGAATACTCAAAGGCTGTCCCCTGGGGTTTTTCGGCCCGTACCGGCCGGTTGTTATAGAATGTCGTTCCTTCCAGAATATCCATCAGGCTGATTTCCGGACCACCCGCCCGAAGCCCGTAAAATGAATCTTCTCCATCCATGATTCCGGCCATATGGCGCAGGATGAACCGGATGGCAGCATCGCTTTCTTCACCGTCAGCAGAAAGCAGTTTCCACTGCCGCAGAAAGTGATTGACAGGCATATCAACATCGAGCAGTTTCTGCTCATGCAGCTTCATGATGCATATAGCGGTTATGAATTTGGATATGGAGCACGCCGGAAAAACAGTGTTGCTGTCAACCGGGATTTGCTTTTCCCTGTCAGCGAATCCAAAGCACTCTGTTTCTGCTTTGCCGACGGCATCCATCCATGCGCAGCTTATTCCCGGAAACCGTTCAATGATCTGTTGTTTCATTTTGAATACTCCCTGTATGGAAATGTCAAAAGTTACAGCACGTGATAATAAGGGCAAATGTTCTCATAGCGCCCGTCCTTCATCCTGAATCCTCCGGGGATTGTTCCAAGCTGAATAAACCCCAGCCGCTCGTACAGATGCCGAGCATGGATATTGCTCTCAACAACGGCGTTGAACTGGAGAACACGGAAGCCAAGCTCCTTTGCGGTCTTCAGGCAGTCCAGCACCAGTTTTTCACCGATATGCTGGCCCCTGCATGCGGATGATACTGCATAACTGGCATTACAGATGTGTCCACAGCGCCCGACGTTGTTAGGGTGCAGGATATACAATCCGACAATCTTACCGTCATTTTCCGCTACGCCGGTATAGCTCTGGGAGGCAAAGAAGTATCCACCGTTTTCTTCCGTCAGGCATTCTTCCTGGGGAAAAGCAATGCCGTCTTCCACCACTTTATTCCAGATTGATGTCATTTCCGGAAGATCAGTTTCCTGATATTTCCTAATCTGCATTTTGTCATCCTCTTTCATGCCATGGAAGGTTATTTCAAAACCCGCTAATAACTTGTCAAGCCTTTTTTCAAAATCTCTTTCAGCTTTGAGAAGGCATATCAAAGCAGGCCACCCTGTACATTGTACCAAGCCAGCACTCAATTGCAATAATGAACT
>Ga0256407_10000794_pt1 | contig 71339 bp, 77 predicted proteins | sample RumenRJG_04DNA_FD_193489 | JGI IMG/M metagenome (GOLD analysis project Ga0256407, IMG submission 193489) | Bovine rumen microbial communities from Lethbridge, Alberta, Canada - RJG_04 | ecosystem: Host-associated > Mammals > Digestive system > Stomach > Rumen | place: Canada: Alberta... | reverse complement strand
GCAAGCGGCGGCAAGCTCAATGACGGAGAAATCTCAGAAAAGCTCGGAATAAAGGGAATTCCGGCGGCGGCAGAGGACTGCGGAACAGCGCGTGAAATCGCCCTTGCCGCGGCGGAGAATGTTCCGGTTCACATCTGCCACGTCAGCACCAAGACGAGCGTTGCGCTTGTCCGCGACGCGAAAAACCGCGGAGTTCAGGTGACCGCCGAGACCGCGCCTCATTACTTTTCGCTCACGGAAAACGAGCTTTTGAAGCGCGACGCGGACTACAGAATGAACCCGCCGCTGAGAACCGCCGAGGACGTTAAGGCGATTATCGAGGGCTTGCGCGACGGCACGCTCGACGCGATTGCGACCGACCACGCGCCCCATACGCCCGAGGAAAAATCGGACTTTGAAAAAGCGCCGAACGGCTCAATCGGCATGGAAACCTCGCTGGCGGTCGGCATTACGTACCTTGTTAAAACAGGCTTGCTGACCTTTGAGGAATTGATAGAAAAAATGAGCGTTAACCCGGCAAAAATCCTCGGAATTAACGCAGGAACGCTGAGCGTGGGAGCGCCTGCCGATATCGCGCTTGTCGACCTTGACGAGCAGTGGACGGTGGATGTTGACAAGCTCCACGGCAAAAGCAAAAACACACCGTTCAAGGGAATGACGTTAACCGGCAAGGTCAAGAGGACGATTTTGGGCGGCAGCACCGTGTTTGCGGAGAGCTAAATTGCGGCTTGCGCCGCAGCTAAATTACAGCTTGCGCTGTAGCTAAATTTGCCTTCGGCAAGCTAAATTCGCTTGCGCGAGCTTGCTGTAATTTTTAGCTTTCCGGTTAACCGAAAAAACATTGGTTTTTTCCGTAGGGGCGGACCCGCGTGTCCGCCCGCGGAACAGGAACACACAGTTTAATACAAAAGTATACTTAGAGTGTGGACAATACGTTTGTTCATCGCATAAAAATATTTTGGAATCGTGATTTCGCTCACGTTTCCGGGCGACCGCAAGGGTCGCCCCTACAAATATCAACATACGTTGAGATTAAATTCAGCTGCGCGAAGCGCAATTTAGCTATCGAGCGCAGCGAGATAATTTAGCTGTTCCCAACGGGAACAATTTAGCTTCGTCGTCAGACGAAATTTAGCTGCACGAAGTGCAATTCAGCTATATAGGAGTGGTAATATTGGCACAGAAAGGTAACCTCCTGTCGGTCAGACAGGACATACGGGTGGTCGACGCTACAATCCGCGACGGCGGACTTTGCAACGACTTCCGCTTCAGCGACGAATTTGTACAGTCGCTCTACAAGGCAAATCTCAAGGCAGGAGTCGACTATATGGAGTTCGGCTACAAAGCCTCTAAGGAGATTTTTGACGAGGACGATTTCGGAAAATGGAAGTTCTGCAACGACGAGGACATCCGCAAAATCGTCGGCGAAAACAACACCAAAATGAAAATCGCGGTTATGGCGGACGTCGGCAGAACCGACTTTGAGGAGGACATTATCCCCAAGGCGGAAAGCCCTATCGACCTCATTCGAATTGCTACTTACATCAACACAATTCCTGCCGCGGTCGAGATGATTGAGTACTGCGCAAAGCAGGGCTATGAGACTACCATAAATATTATGGCAATTTCAAAGGCACGTACCGAAGATTTAAAAACCGCGCTTGAAATTCTCGGTCAAACCCCGGTTTCGTGCTTCTACATCGTGGACAGCTACGGCTCGCTTTACCCCGAAGAGGCAAGGCGCTTTGCCGAGATGTACGGCGAAATCGCCGAGAAATACGGCAAGCTTACGGGTATTCACGCGCACAACAATCAGCAGCTTGCCTTCGCGAACACAATCGACGCGATGGCTTACGGCGCAAGCTACCTTGACGCCACGGTTGACGGAATGGGCAGAGGCGCAGGCAACTGCGCGCTGGAGCTTTTGCTCGGCTTCCTCAAAAACCCGAAGTACAAGGTCAACCCGATTATCAAATTCATTCAGCAGTATATGAACACTCTGCGCGAGCAGGGCGTAAAATGGGGATATGACATTCCCTATATGCTCACAGGTCAGTACAATACCCATCCGCGTCCGGCAATTCAGTTTGTCAGCGAGGACAGAACCGATTATTACAAGTTCGCAAACGACCTGTACGACATCATCAATTCATAATAAGGAGAGTTCTATGTCATTCGACAGATTAATTGAAAAGATAGTTGAAAAGCAAAACCCCACCGTAGCAGGTCTTGATCCCAAGCTCGACTACGTTCCGCAGTCCATCAAGTCCGCCTGCTTTGAAAAGTACGGCAAAACCCTTGAGGGCGCGGCGGCGGCTCTGCTCGAATTCAACAAGGCTATTATCGACGAAATTTACGACATCGTGCCGGCAATCAAGCCCCAGGCGGCTTATTACGAGATGTACGGCTGGCAGGGCGTTAAGGCTCTTGCCGACACAATCGCCTACGCGCAGTCAAAGGGAATGTTCGTTATGACCGACGGCAAGCGCAACGACATCGGCACTACCATGGAAGCTTACGCCGCAGCTCACCTCGGCACTACCGTGGTTGACGGCGAGGAAATCTCAGCCTTCGGCGCGGACGCGCTGACGGTCAACGGCTACCTCGGCACCGATGGTATCAAGCCGCTTTGCAAGATTTGTAAAAAGGGTGACAAGGGCATTTTTGTACTTGTAAAAACCTCAAATCCCAGCTCCGGCGAGCTTCAGGATATGAAGCTTGAAAACGGCGCTACGGTTTACGAGCAGATGGGCAGAATGTGCGAGAGCTGGGGAGAGGAGCTTCCCGGCAAGTACGGCTACTCGGGCGTGGGCGCTGTTGTAGGCGCAACATACCCCGACCAGCTGCTTGAAATGAGGCAGAAAGCGCCTCACACCTTCTTCCTCGTTCCGGGCTACGGCGCTCAGGGCGGCGGAGCAGAGGACGCGAAGAACGCCTTTGACAAAAACGGTCTCGGCGCGATTATCAATTCAAGCCGCGGCATAATGTGCGCTTGGAAAAAGCAGGGACTTACCGAGGATGACTTTGCAAAAGCCGCGCGTAATGAAGCGCTCAGGATGAAGGACGATATTCTCTCAACAATCGGCAAGATTTCATTGTAATAAAGCTGAAAAGCGTTAAAAAATTAACAAATATCCTATAAAATATTGACATAGCATTTTTAAAGGCGTATAATCAAAAACGGTAATTTTTAAAATTATTTGAAATAATTTATAGAAAAGGGAGTAATAACAATGGCAAGAGTTTACAATTTTTCGGCAGGCCCGTCAATGCTTCCGGAGTCTGTTCTTAAGAAAGCCGCGGAGGAAATGCTCGACTACCAGGGTACAGGTCAGAGCGTAATGGAGATGTCCCACCGCAGCAAGGCGTATGACAAAATCATTAAGGACGCCGAGGCGCTTCTCAGAGAAGTAATGAACATCCCCGACAACTACAAGGTTCTGTTCCTCCAGGGCGGCGGTTCAACCCAGTTCGCTATGGTAGCGCTTAACCTTATGAATAAGAACAACAAGGCTGACTACATCGTAACAGGTCAGTGGGCAAAGAAGGCTCTCGCTGAGGCTCAGCGTTACGGCGACGCCGTAGCTGTAGCTTCATCGGCTGACAAGACCTTCACCTACATCCCCAAGACAGACCGTTCTATGTTCCGCGAGGACGCAGACTATGTTTACATCTGCCTTAACAACACTATCTACGGCACAGTTTACCACGAGCTTCCCGACACAGGCGATATTCCGCTCGTAGCTGATATTTCTTCCTGCATCGTAAGCGAGCCTCTCGACGTTTCAAAGTTCGGACTTCTCTTTGCAGGCGCTCAGAAGAATATGTCAGGCGCAGGCGTTACAATCGTAATCGTTCGCGAGGACCTCATCGGTAACGCCATGGATATCACTCCTACAATGCTCAACTACAAGACTCACGCTGACGCTGATTCGCTCTACAACACACCGCCCTGCTATGCAATCTACGTTGCTAAGCTCGTGCTCGAGTGGATCAAGAACGAGGTAGGCGGACTTGACAAGATGAAGGAGCGCAACGAAAAGAAGGCTAAGCTGCTTTACGACTTCCTCGACAGCTCAGAGCTGTTCAAGGGCACAGTTGTTCCCGAGGACCGTTCGCTGATGAACGTTCCCTTTGTAACAGGCGACGCTGATTTGGACGCTAAGTTTGTTAAGGAGTCAACCGAGGCAGGCCTTGTTAACCTTAAGGGACACCGCACGGTAGGCGGTATGAGAGCTTCAATCTACAACGCTATGCCTTATGAGGGCGTTGAAAAGCTCGTTGAGTTTATGAAGGATTTTGAGGCTAAGAATAAGTAAGCAACGTGACGTTGCATCCGATTCCGCCTATTTTGACACTGCATATAATTAAGGGTTTCAGCAACGGCGGTTTCAAAACACAGCAATAATTTAATGGCGGGCGGATTTTTATCCGCCCGAAAATACGATAAAGGACTGATTTTATGTACAACGTACTTACACTTAATAAGATTGCCGCAGTCGGCACAAGCCGTCTCGGTGAAGGCTACAGCTACGGCGACGACGTTCAGAACCCCGACGCGATTTTGGTAAGATCCGCCGCTATGCACGACATGGAGTTCGGCGACAACCTCCTTGCAATCGCAAGAGCAGGCGCCGGCACAAACAATATCCCCAAGGACAAGTGCACCGAGCAGGGAATTGTTGTTTTCAACACTCCCGGCGCGAATGCTAACGCCGTTAAGGAGCTCGTGCTCACAGGTCTTTTGCTCTCGTCAAGAAAGGTTGTCGAGGGTATCGAGTGGGCTAAGACGCTCAAGGGCAACGGCGACGCTGTCGGCAAGATGGTAGAAAAGGGCAAGAGCCAGTTCGTAGGCCCTGAAATCACAGGCAAAACCCTCGGCGTAATCGGCCTCGGCGCAATCGGTATTCTCGTTGCGAACGCCGCTGTCGCTCTGGGTATGAAGGTTGTAGGCTTCGATCCCTTTATGTCCGTTCCCAACGCGCTCAAGCTCAATCCCCACGTTAAGCTCCTTAAGAGCAACGAGGAGGTTATGACTTCCTGCGATTACCTCACAATCCACGTTCCGCTCACTCCCGACACCAAGGATTTGGTTGACGCTGATATGATCGCCAAGATGAAGGACGGCGTTCGTATTCTCAACTACAGCCGTGACGGCCTTGTAAACACCGACGCGGTGCTCGAGGCTCTTAAGAGCGGCAAGGTTGCAAAGTACGTAACCGACTTCGGCAACGACAAGGTTCTCTGCGAGGAAAACGTAATCGTTCTTCCGCACCTCGGCGCATCAACTCCCGAGAGCGAGGACAACTGCGCTGTTATGGCGTGCGACCAGGTTAAGGAGTACATCGAGAACGGCAACATCATCAACTCGGTTAACCTTCCTGCGGTATCGCTTCCGCGCACAGCAGGCACTCAGAGAATTTGCATTATCCACAAGAACGACGAGGAGCTTTCAAAGGCGATCCTCGGCAAGGCAGGCAGCGTTGCGGCTATGGTAACAAAGGCTCGCGGCGACTACGCTTATACAATCATCGACGCAAACGGCGCTGACGCTGACGCCATTAAGGCGCTCGACGGCGTTGTTAGAGTTAGAACAATCGGCTAATAGAGCTAAATTGCGCTATCGCGCAGCTAAATTACAGCTACGCTGTAGCTAAATTATTTCGTTGCGCTCAATAGCTGAATTTGCTTCGCAAGCTATATAAAAAGATAAACGCTTCCGTTTTTCTCGGAAGCGTTTTTGTTATCCAATTTAAAGCCTCCCCCGACACTTTGTTTCGGGGGAGGTGGCACGGCATTTATGCCGTGACGGAGGGGGCAGACGTTTCCTATATCACAATTTTTCATTGACATTGTAGGGGCGTGCATTGCACGCCCGCTGATAGGAAACAGTGTTTTTCTAAAAATAAATCGGTATGATAGGACAGCGCGGCTTATGCGGGCGGACACACGGGTGATTCCCCTATCAGGGGAAATGTCACGAAGTGACAAAAGGGTTGCCGCTGTGCTAAGAACGCCCCTACGAATATCAACAAACGTTTAGATTAAATCTGCTGCGCGAAGCGCAATTTAGCTACAGCGACAGCTGTAATTTAGCTATTTCCGCAGGAAATAATTTAGCTCGCCGATAGGCGAATTTAGCTGCGCGACAGCGCAATTTCGCTTGCCGTCAGGCGAATTTAGCTGCGCGATAGCGCAATTTCGCTTGCCGTCAGGCAAATTTAGCTTCGGCGCAGCCGAAATTTAGCTGCCGCAACGCGGCAATTTCGCTCAAAACAGCGTTATCCCGAACATATGCAGTACCCACAGCACCGCGCCGTAGATTATCGCGGCGGACGTGCCGTACACTATCACCGGTCCTGCGATGATGAACATTTTTGCGCCCACACCTGTTATAAAGCCCTCGGTTTTGAACTCAATCGCCGGCGCGCTGACGGCGTTCGCAAAGCCTGTAATCGGCACGAGCGTACCCGCGCCGGCGTGCTTGGCGATTTTGTCGTACACGCCGAGCAGTGTGAGCAGTACTCCCAAAAATATCAGCGCGACGGAGGTAAGCGTCCTCGCGTCCTGCTCTTTAACGCCCCAAAGCGAAATAATCTCCATTATCCCCTGACCGAGCACGCAAAATGCTCCGCCGAACACAAACGCCCTCGCGCAGTTTTGCAGGGTCTTGGATTTGGGCGAGTTGCGCTCAACAATTTTATTATACTCTTTTCGGCTAACCATAATATCTCCGCCTTTTACATCAACAATTTGCCATTATTATTCGCGAAAATTTTTGATTTATGTTAAATTTATCACTTTATTTTTTTATCGGTATGTAGTATAATAAAATAAATATTACTATTACAATGGGGGAGAAGGGTTTGGAGCACTATCTTGACAACAGCGCTACCACGGTGGTCAGTCCGTCCGCGGCAGAAAAGGCGTTTAAGGTAATGACCGAAATCTACGGCAATCCCTCGTCGCTCCACACAAAGGGAATTGAAGCCGAAAAGGAGCTTGAACAGGCGCGTTTGTCCGTAGCCGAAAGGCTCGGCGCTCAGCACGAGGAGATTTTCTTCACGAGCGGCGGAACCGAGGCGAACAACCTCGCGGTTTTCGGCGCGGCTGAGGCAAAAAAGCGCTCGGGCAAGAGGATTGTTGTTTCCTCGGCGGAGCACAGCAGCGTGCTCGAAGCCGCAAAGCATTTGGAGCAAAACGGCTGGGACGTCGTGTACATCACGCCCTGCGCCGACGGCACAATCAGTCCCGAGGACGTTGTCGAGCAGGTTGACAAAAACACAACGCTCGTCTCGGTAATGTATGTCAACAACGAGACGGGAGCGATTAACCCCGTCGATGTAATTTTCGAGCTCGCGCGGCTCAAAAATCCCGGTATCATCTGCCACACCGACGCGGTTCAGGCGTTCGGCAAGCTCGAGATAAAGGCAAAAAAGCTCGGCGCGGATTTAATCAGCGTCAGCGGTCACAAGGTTTTCGCGCCCAAGGGCGTGGGAGCAATCTACATCAAACGCGGAGTAAGGCTTGTTCCCCGTCAGTTCGGCGGTGAGCAGGAGAAAAAGGTCCGTCCGGGCACAGAGCCGCTTCCGCTTATCGCGGCGTTCGGTGAAGCCTGCGCGGAGTTTGATATTAAAGAGAACTACAGGCTCGTTTCAGAGCTCAATAATTACGCTGTACAAAGGCTTTCGGAGATTGACGGAGTGCTGTTCAATTCTCCCGAAAACGCCTTGCCCTACGTGCTCAACATCACCGCGGGCAGAGTGCGCAGCGAGACAATGCTCCACTTCCTCGAGGAGAGGGAGGTTTACGTAAGCTCGGGCAGCGCCTGCGCAAAGGGCAAGCCCAGCCACGTTTTGAGCGCGATGGGCATTGATAAAAAAAGAGCCGATTCCGCGCTGAGAATCAGCTTTTCAAAGCACAATACAAAGGAAGATATTGACGCGCTGTGCGAGGGTATCCACGAAGGTCTTAAAACCCTCGCGCACAGATAAGGAAGAATATGAAAGAGATTTTATTGCTCAAGGACGGCGAGATTGTCCTTAAGGGACTTAACCGCCGCCAGTTTGAGGACGTACTTAAAAAGAACATAAAGAACACGCTTTCGCCGCTGGGCAAGTTCGAGATTACCTCGGCGCAGTCCACCGTCAGCGTTAAGCCGCTGAGCGACGACATCGACCTCGACGAGGCGTGCGAGAGAGTCGGAAGGATTTTCGGAATTGTCAGCTATTCGCGAGCCGCGCTGTGCGATGAAAAAACTCTCGAATCGGTTCTCAAAACCGCTCCCGAATACCTCGCAAAGCAGCTCAGAACCGCAAAGACCTTTAAGGTTGAGGCAAAGCGCAGCGACAAAAAGTTTCCGTACAAATCCCCTGAGATTTGCCGCGAGGCAGGCGGCGCGATACTCGCAAAATTCCCCCACCTTAAGGTTGACGTAAAAAATCCCGAGGTCACGGTGTATGTTGAAATCCGCGACCACGGCGCGTATATCCACGCAAATCCAATCCGCGGAGCAGGCGGAATCCCCGTCGGCACAGGCGGCAGGGCGGTAATCCTCATAAGCGGCGGAATCGACTCGCCCGTTGCGGCGTATATGATGGCGAAGCGCGGCATTAAGCTGACCGCCGTTCACTTTGCAAGTCCGCCGTACACAAGTCAGCGTGCCGAGGACAAGGTGGTAAGACTCCTTCAAAAGGTAGCGCGCTATTCGGGCGCGATGAAGATGTACACCGTGCCGTTTACAAAGCTTCAGGAAAAGCTCCGCGACGACTGTCCCGAGGAGCTGTTCACGATTATTATGCGCAGGCTGATGATGCAGATTTCGCAGAGAATTGCCGAGCAAAACGAGTGCCAGGCGCTCATCACGGGCGAAAGCCTCGGTCAGGTTGCGAGCCAGACAATCGGCGCTCTCGGCTGTACCGACGAAGCCGCCGATATGGTCGTGTTCAGACCGTTAATCGGTATGGATAAGCAGGAAATTATCGACATTTCATATAAAATCGACACCTTCGAGACCTCGATTGAGCCTTACGAGGACTGCTGTACGGTGTTCACCCCCAAGCATCCGCGAACAAAGCCGGTGCTCAAATTCGTTAAACAGGCTCAGGAAAACGCAGGCTTCGAGCCGCTTATCGAGGAAGCCCTGCAGAACTTAAAAATTACCTACATTTCATAGCGCGAAAGGAGTGACCGTCGTGTTTGTAGAAATTATTTCCGTAAATAAAAAGAAAGAAACCGACGTTCTGACCGAACGCGAAAACGAGCTGAGAGAAAAGCTTGACAAATACGGCTATTCGCTCAAGTCCGTCACCAAAGCCCTGATGAACCCGGTTGTCATCAACTCGGCGCTCAACAGTCTGGCACGTGCCGACGACAAGCCCGACGTTGTGATTATCGCCAACGCACTGCGCACAAAGAACAGCGATTCCTTCAAAAAGTATTTTGTAGAGACGGTCGTCGCCGCCGAGCGCTCGGCTTCCGACTCCGTTCCGAAAAATTACTGGAAGGAGCGCGACAAGGCGTTCAAGCAGGCTAAGGCTGAGGGCAAAACCGGGGAAGAGCTTAAGGCGATGGAGGAGGAATACCTGCTCACGCGCAAAAGGGCAAAGGTTTTCTCGCTCGGAGATTTCGGCAACGGCTTTAAGGGCTATTGCTTTATCTACAAGGGAATCCGCGTTGCGGCGGTTCCGCAGGCGGAGCTTGCAGGCGAGGACTTCGCGCAAATCGCGGCGCTGGCGGCGGTCAGAACGACCGAGGTTTTTGAAAATTCCGCCAACGATTACCCCGACGGCTTTTCGGTTGAAAAGTACGTTCCGCCGAGAACCGACTTTGTAAGCAAGTACATCCCCAAAAAGGGCGACTCCAAAAAGGAAATCGGCAGAAAGCTCCTTGTAATCGCCGCGTTTTTGGTGTTCATAGCCGCACTGGGACTGCTGTTCTACAATATGGTTTTCCTCAGCATGCGCAACGCCCAGCTCAACGGCGAAATTCAGACAATCGCCCACGGCGACCGAAAGGACGATCCCCACGCTCCCGATACCGAAAAGGGTATCAACTGGGACGAGCTCAAGGATATTAACGACGAGATCGTCGGCTGGATACAGATCAACGATACGCAAATCGACTATCCCGTGCTCTGGCACAAGGATGACGATATGTCCGGCCAGTACTACCTCAACCACAACTACAAGGGCGATTACGACTCCTACGGCTCAATCTTCCTCGACTACCGCTGTACCCAGGGAACACAGAGCAAGAACGTCATTATGCACGGCCACCATATGAACGACGGTTCAATGTTCGGAGAGTTGATGAACTACGGCGGAACCTCGGGCAACCTCGACTTCTACAAGGAGCAGCCCACAATCCGCTTTGACACTCCCCAGGCTAACGGAACGTACAAGATTATCTCGATTTTCAAGACCAACACCCTGTCGAGCCAGGGCAAGTTCTTCAACTATATGATAGGCAACTTCCAAAACGAGAAGGACTTTATGAACTATGTCTACAACGTCCGCGTCCGTTCGCTTATCAACTGTCCCGTCAACGTCAACGAGGACGACGAGCTTATTACGCTGTCCACCTGCTCCTACGAGTACACAAACTTCCGTACCGTAGTCGTTGCAAGGCGTGTGAGAATAGGCGAGAGCGACAAGGTTGACGTGAGCAAGGCGAGCGAGAACGACAACGCCGTATGGCCTGAGGTTTACTATAACTCACGAGGCGGAGAACGTCCCGAGGTTACGGACTTCTGCACCGCCTACGAGGGCAAAAAGATAAACTGGTACGACGGAACCTACGATTTTAAGGAGCAAAAGGTTTCCGCAAGCGGTGCGACCACCGCCGCGCCGACCACCGAAAAGTCGGACGATGACGACGATGACGATAAGGACGAGCCGCCCACGACGGATTTGGTGGTATACCACACCGTCAAGTTTATCAACTACGACGGCTCGGAAATCTCCACCCAGCAGGTGCTTGACGGTCAGCCGGCAACAGCTCCTGCAAATCCCGTAAAGCCGAGCGACACCTATTACAACTACGTCTTTAAGGGCTGGGGGCTCGACTACAGCTGCGTTGTCGCGGATATGACGATCGCGCCTAAGTTTGAGCCGCAGTTAAAGCCCGAATACGCGCAGAATTAGGAGGAGCTATGGATTATAAAATTGTTTTTTACTCGGCGCAGAAAACCTCCGTCTGCGAGCGCACGCTCAAAAAATGCCTTTCGGCAAATCAGCTCAACCATTCGGGCTCGGTTTTCGCGACAAACAGCGCCGACCTCGGAGCGTGGCTGATTGAAGCGGTAAAGGACAGCGATATCGCGTTTTTAATCGGCGGTCTCGACTTTGACGACAGCCGCAGCGCGGTTAAGATTATCTCAAACGCCGCCGCCGACAGCGAGCCTGAGCTGATAAAAAGGCTAAAGGGTATTGACGGACGCGGCGGATATATGTTACAATCAGGCGATAAGTTAATCGTAATGCTCCCCGACAGCCCCGTGCAAATCGAGGAAATTGTCAAAAACGGCTTATCGGGATATTTAAAATACTTCGCTAACAAGAACAACAGGTAAAAGGCAAACTGAGCCTGTAAGTATAGGAAGGGAAATTTATGAATACAAGCACATTTGAAAATTACGAGTCAGAGGTTCGTTCATACTGCAGACACTTTCCCAAGGTGTTCACCAACGCCAAGGGCGCTGTTATCACTGACGAGGACGGCGTAGACTATATCGACTTTTTCTGCGGCGCAGGCGCGGTTAACTACGGCCACAACAACGAGTACATCAAGCAGAAAATGGTCGAGTACCTCTCTACCGACGGCATTATCCACGCTCTCGATATGTACACTGTGCCCAAGCGCGAGTTCATCGAGACCTTGGAGCATAAGATTATCGAGCCGCGCGGCTTTAACTACAAAATTCAGTTCTGCGGTCCTACCGGCACAAACGCCGTTGAAGCCGCAATCAAGCTTGCCAGAAAGAACAAGGGCAGACGCAACGTGTTCGCGTTTATGGGCTGCTTCCACGGTATGACCTTGGGCGCACTTTCGCTCACTTCCGAAATGTACGCGAGGGGCGGCGCAGGCGCAAGCCTTAACGACGTAACCCACATCCCTGCTCCGTATATGTTCGAGGGACTTGACGTTATTCAGTATATGCAGACGCTAATCGACGACGACCACTCAGGCGTTGAAAAGCCTGCCGCGGTTATTATGGAAACCTTGCAGGCAGAGGGCGGTATCCGTCCGTTCAGCGACGAATTTCTCCGTCAGGTTCGTCAGTTCTGCGACAAAAACGACATCCTTATGATTGTTGACGATATCCAGGTTGGCTGCTGCCGCTGCGGAAGCTTCTTCTCGTTTGAGCGCGCAGGTATCGAGCCCGATATGGTCGTAATGTCAAAGTCAATCGGAGGTCTCGGAATGCCGCTCGCAATCCTGCTCCTCAAGGGCGAGCTCGACCTCTGGAAGCCCGGCGAGCACAACGGCACATTCAGAGGCAACCAGCTCTCGTTCATCGCAGGCAAGGCTTCGTTCGACTGGCTGCTCGAAAACAACGTCGAGGAGGAAACACGCCGTAAGGGCGAGCTTGTAAAGAGCTTTATCGAAAGGGAAATCCTCCCGATTGACAGCCGCTTGGAGCTCCGCGGAATGGGACTTATCTGGGGTATCGACTTCGGCAAAATCAACCCCGGGCTCTCCGAGGTTGTAATCGAAAAGTGCTTCGAGAACAAGCTCATTTGCGAGTGCGCAGGCAGAGACGGCTCAGTGCTCAAAATTATGCCGCCCCTCGTAATCGAGGACACCCTGCTCATGAAGGGCTTGAATATAGTAGCAGACGCTGCAAAGGAAGCGCTCGCGTAATAGAGTTAAGAGTTAAGAGTTTAGAGTTTAGAGTTTAGAGTTTAGAGTTTAGAGTTTAATAGTAGGGGCGGACCCATGTGTCCGCCCGATAAAAAGCCTCCCCCGTCACTTGTTACGGGGGAGGTGTCATTTTGCTTGCAAAATGACGGAGGGGGCAGACGTTGCCTATAGCGCCAACCTGTCCTTTACAATCGTAGGGGCGGACACACGGGTCCGCCCGCAGGACAGGAACATATCATTTGATATATATAAACGTTTTGTGTGCTGAATTATACGTTCGTTTATCGCGATAAAATCGGATTGTCCGGTAAACACGGTTCACGTTTCCCGGGCGGACACACGGGTCCGCCCCTACAGTTATCAACAAACGTTTACAAATTAACTTTTCCTATAAATAATTAAACTCTAGCTAACGCATGGGTGTTGTTACCCAAATCAAAGATTTGGACAACACCTCAAAACTCTAAACTCAAAACTCTAAAACTCAATCCCCTTTCTTCCGCCGATACCGCGGTCGAAGGGGTGTTTTACTTTTTTGAACTCGGTCACGTAATCCGCGGCTTCAATGAACCGTTCGGGCGGATTATGCCCTGTCATTACAATCTCAATTCCGTCGGGTGCGTTCGCGATGAACTCAAAAACCTCGCTCTCGCTGAGCATACCCTCGTTTACAGCGTCAAAAATCTCGTCGAGCACTATCATATCGTACCTCTGTGACAGCGCCGCCGACACGCTCCGCTCAAAAATTCCGCGGAACATCGTGACCGCCTGCTGCTTTTCGTGCTCGTCCATATCAAATGTAAACTTCAATTCGCGCGGACAGGGCGTTAGCGTTACGGTTTCGAGCCTTTCGAGCGACAGCCTTTCGCCCGAATCCTCGGTCTTTAAAAACTGCACGAACATCACGTGCATATTGTTGCCTGCGGCACGCGCGGCAAGCCCTGCCGCCGCGGTTGTTTTGCCTTTTCCGTCGCCGTAATAAATATGAATCATAATAAATCACTCCGTGAGTAAGCTAAATTGCGGCTTGCGCCGCAGCTAAATTCGCCTTGCGGCGAGCTAAATTGTTCCCTTTGGGAACAGCTAAATTATTTCGCTGCGCTCAATAGCTAAATTGCGCTTCGCGCAGTTGATTATATTTCAATGTTGGTTTGCTTGTAGGGGAGCAGACAAAAAGTCAGCACCATATTAATTCATTCGGGAACAAAACGTTTCTGGAACGCAAACCTGTGTGCCCGACCGAAATTATCAATTATCAACTATCAATTATCAATTTGAATAGTCCGCCCCTACAATTATGATTATAACTTATGTTGTCAAATTTGGCAAATAGCAATTTAAACAAAAAACACATTAAATGTTCGTAAAACTTCTCCATATAAAAATTTTTAAAAATCCCCTAAAAACTTGAAAAATACCCCCTAATAAGTTATAATACACCTGTGTGACTGCACAAGATATGCGATGAAGCGGGAGGTTGCGGCTTTTAAGCCGGTTTTTCCGTGGAGTATGTCCGATTTTAAACCGGGCGAAAATACCGATTTTTCGGTATTAAATTGAAACACTGAGTATAACTGCGGCATTTAAGGGTTGCTATGCCATAATTATGCTCAAAAGCTTTCAGGACGTTCCCGGTTAACTGAATGGTTAAACGGGTTTTTTAATGCGGGGTGACGAAACACCCGGCAGAGTTTCAAAAACTTTCAGAGCGAACTGAGAGCGAAACGCCCGCCTACAGTGCGCGTTTAACGCGGAAAATTTTTAAGGAGGCGACGATAATGGCAGTCAAGGAAAAAATCAGGATAAGATTAAAGGGCTATGATCACCAGCTGGTTGATCAGAGCGCAGAGAGAATCGTGGCAACAGCTAAGCGCACAGGCGCAAGGGTTTCGGGCCCCGTACCTCTCCCTACAGAGAAGCAGATCGTTACAATTCTCCGTGCTGTTCATAAGTACAAGTACAGCCGTGAGCAGTTCGAGATCAGAACTCACAAGCGTCTTATCGACATTTTAAGACCGTCAAACAAGACAGTCGAGGCTCTTATGAGCTTAGAGCTCCCTGCCGGCGTTGATATTGAAATTAAACTTTAAGCGCTGAGGTCCGGAGCCCGGAAATAACGACCGGCGAGGACTAAGCTGTGGAGTTGCCGCAGGCAACGTAACAGATTAGACGAGTGGAAGTTATTTGCGGAACAGCGGAGGACAACGAAGCGTGACAGAGCGATTTCCGATACCAACCTACAAGCAGACAGGGTCATGTTGGCACAGCCAACCAATAACCTAAAAGGAGGATACATTCAATGCAAAAAGCAATCATCGGCAAGAAAATCGGCATGACACAGATTTTCGATGAAAAGGGAAGAGTAGTTCCCGTAACTGTTGTTGAGGCAGGCCCCTGCGTGGTAACCGCCAAGAAAACAGTTGAAAACGACGGCTACGCATCCGTTCAGCTCGGATACGGCGACTTAAAGCCCCACAAGGTTAACAAGCCTATGAAGGGTTTCTTCGATAAGTCCGGCGTAGCTCCCAAGAAAACTCTCAAAGAGTTCCGCTTTGCCGACACAGACGCTTACAACGTAGGCGATCTCGTAAAGGCAGACGTATTCACCCCCGGAGACAAGATTGACGTTACCGGCAAGAGCAAAGGTAAGGGTACAGCGGGCGTTATTAAGAGATGGAACTTCCACCGTCTTAAGGAAACCCACGGTACAGGCCCCTGCGTTCGTCACGGCGGTTCAATCGGCGCCTGCTCCTCGCCCTCAAGAGTTTGGAAGGGCAAGAGAATGGCAGGTCACCTCGGCGCAGAGCAGGTAACAGTTCAGAACCTCACAGTTGTTAAGGTTGACGCTGAAAACAACCTCATCGCTGTTAAGGGCGCTGTTCCCGGTCCAAACAAAGGAATCGTAGTTCTTAAAGATTCCGTAAAGGCTTAAAGGAAGGGGGATTATAAATGCCAAGTTTATCAGTAGTAGATATGGAAGGCAAGAACGTAGGTACAGTAGAGCTTGCCGAGTCCGTATTCGGTATTGAGCCCAACGCTCACGTAATGCACATGATGGTAGTTAACTACCTCGCTGCTCAGCGTCAGGGCACACAGTCCGCTCTTACAAGAGCAGAGGTTTCCGGCGGCGGTAAAAAGCCCTGGAGACAGAAGGGCACAGGCCGCGCCCGTCAGGGTTCGACAAGAGCTCCCCAGTGGACTCACGGCGGCGTAGTGTTCGCTCCCAAGCCCCGCAGCTACAAATTCACTGTTAATAAGAAGGTAAAGAGACTTGCTATGAAGTCAGCCTTCTCTGTAAAGGCTCAGGAAAACAACATCATCGTTGTTGACAAGATCGCTCTTGACGAGTTCAAGACTAAGAAGATTGCCGCAATGCTCAAGGCTGTAGAGGCTGAAAAGAAGCCCCTCATCGTTCTTGACACAGCGGATCAGAAGGTTATTAAATCAGCTGCCAACATCCCCGGCGCAAAGACAACTCAGGTTAACACCCTGAATGTTTACGACATTCTCAACGCTGAGAAGCTCGTTATCGTCAAGGACGCGGTAAGCAAGATTGAGGAGGTATATGCATGATAGCTCACGATATTATCATCCGCCCCATCATCACAGAAAAGAGCATGGCAGGCGCGGTAAACAAAGTGTATACCTTTGAGGTAGCAAAAACAGCTAACAAGATCGAAATCGCAAAAGCTTGCGAGGAAGTTTTCAAGGTAAAGGTTGCAAAGGTTAACACCCTCAACGTTCGCGGTCAGTTCCGCCGTCAGGGCAGAAACAACGGCGGCTACACCAGAAGCTGGAAGAAAGCAATCATCACCCTTGCAGCTAACAGCAAGCCTATCGAATTTTTTGAAGGCATGATGTAAGCGTTGAAACCGCTCGGAACATCAAGCGTCTTTACGGCTGATTTTCCGCCGCTCATCGTCAAAAATCCTCGCAATACGTCAGTATTGCTGCGGTTTTTTCCTCGACCGGCAAAAAATCATCTCGTAAATCCATCTTGATAACCCGACCGTTTTCAAACGCGGCGCGAAGAGCCGAGGCGCGGAGCCCAAAAATAACGAAATGCGAGGACTAAGCTGTGGAGTTGCCACAGGCAACGGAACAGATTAGACGAGTGTGAGTTATTTTTGGAACAGCGGAGCGCAACGAGGCTTGACAGCGCATTTGTGTGCGCTGGTGCGCGCAGCCCGAATGAGGTTGACCCAAAATTAACGCACACAAAACAAAATGTAGTTATGGGAAAAGCCATTTCCCGCAAAACCATCATGAGGAGAGTGAAATCACAATGGCAATTAAGGTTTATAAGCCGACTATCAACTCAAGAAGAAATATGTCGGTTGTTGACTATTCAGGTCTTTCAAAGGTTGCCCCCGAAAAAAGCTTGCTCGCTCCTTTAAATAAGAAGGCAGGACGTAACAGCTACGGAAGAATTACAGTTCGTCACAGAGGCGGCGGCAACAGAAGAAAATATCGTATCATCGACTTCAAGCGCAACAAGTTTGACGTAGAGGGTACTGTTAAAACAATCGAGTACGATCCCAACCGCTCGGCGTTCATCGCTCTGGTAGAGTACGAGGACGGCGACAAGTCATACATCCTCTGCCCCGAGGGACTTAAGGTTGGCTACAAGGTAATCGCAGGCGAGAACGCAGACATCTGGCCGGGCAACGCCCTTCCGCTGTATGCAATCCCCGTAGGTACCTTCGTACACAACATCGAGCTCTATCCCGGACGCGGCGGTCAGCTCGCACGTTCGGCAGGCAACATGGCTCAGCTTATGGCTCGTGAAAACGGCTACGCGCTTCTGAGACTTCCTTCAAACGAGCTCAGAAACGTTCCCGAAAACTGCATGGCTACCGTAGGTCAGGTTTCTAACCCCGACCACTTCAACGTAAAAATCGGTAAAGCCGGCCGTAAGAGAAACATGGGATGGCGTCCCACAGTCCGCGGTTCTGTTATGAACCCGAACGACCACCCGCACGGCGGTGGTGAGGGTAAATCACCTGTAGGCCGTCCCGGCCCTGTAACCCCGTGGGGTAAGCCCGCTCTCGGTTACAAGACACGTAAGCACAACAAGCAGAGCGATAAGCTTATCGTTCGCAGAAGAAACGGTAAGTAAGGGCAGAAAGGAGCTTAATAATGAGTAGAAGTACTAAAAAGGGTCCTTTTGTTCAGCCTGTACTTTTCAAAAGGGTTCAAGAAATGAACGAAAAGGGAGAAAAGAGAATTCTTAAGACCTGGTCAAGAAGCTCAACAATCTTCCCTGAGTTCGTAGGACATACATTCGCCGTTCACGACGGCCGTAAGCACGTTCCGGTATATGTAACTGAAGATATGGTAGGCCACAAGCTCGGTGAGTTTGCGCCCACAAGAACCTTTAAGGGACATGCCGGTTCAAAGACCAGCAAATAAGCGGAAGGAGAGTACTTAAATGGAAGCTAAAGCAGTAGCGAAGTTTGTTCGTATTTCACCCCGCAAGGTTGGCGTTGTTCTCGACCTTATCAGAGGCAAGGACGTCAAGTATGCGGAAGCTGTTCTTAAGCACACTCCCAAGGCCGCTTGCGAGCCGCTCATCAAGCTGCTCAAGTCAGCTATGGCAAATGCTGAGAACAACCATGATATGGATGTATCCAAGCTTTACATTGCTCAGTGCAATGCAACAGCAGGCCCCATCCTTAAAAGAATTCGTCCCAGAGCACAGGGCAGAGCGTTCAGAATCAACAAGAGAACTTCTCACATCACCCTCGTACTCAAGGAAAAAGAAGACTAAGGGGAGGTTAAATTATGGGTCAGAAAGTAAATCCGCACGGTCTTCGTGTTGGTGTAATCAAAGATTGGGATTCACGTTGGTTTGCAAACAAGAAGGACTTCGGCACAACTCTTGTTGAGGACTATAACCTCCGCCGCGAGCTGAAGGCTCAGCTTTACAACTTCGGAATTTCCAAAATCGAAATCGAGAGAGACGGCAAAAAGGTTAGAATTTCTATCCACACTGCAAAGCCCGGTCTTGTTATCGGTAAGGGCGGCTCAGAGATCGAGAAGCTCAAGGCTCAGTGCGAGAAGAAGCTTAATAAGCCCGTTTCAATCAATATTGTTGAGGTTAAAGCTCCCGAGCTTGACGCTCAGCTCGTTGCTGAGAACATCGCAGCTCAGCTCGAAAAGAGAATTTCCTTCCGCCGCGCAATGAAGCAGTCAATCGGCAACGCTATGCGCCGCGGTGCAAAGGGTATCAAGATTATGTGTTCAGGCCGTCTCGGCGGCGCAGAAATCGCGCGTTCTGAGCAGTACCACGAGGGTACTATTCCGCTTCAGACCCTTCGCGCGGATATCGACTACGGTTTTGCCGAGGCTAACACAACCTACGGTAAGGTCGGCGTTAAGGTTTGGCTGTACAAGGGCGAGGTTCTCAATGTAGCCGAGTCCAAGCCTGCCAGAAGACCCCGCAGAGAAGGAGGCAGAAAATAATGTTAATGCCTAAAAGAGTAAAATACAGAAGAGTTCACCGCGGACGTATGACCGGTAAGGCTATGCGCGGTAACAAGGTAACCTACGGTGATTACGGCCTTCAGGCAACTGAGCCGGCGTGGATTACTTCAAACCAGATCGAGGCTGCCCGTGTTGCTATGACACGTTACTGCAAGCGTTTCGGTAAGGTTTGGATCAAAATCTTCCCCGACAAGCCTGTAACCGCAAGACCGGCTGAAACCCGTATGGGTAAAGGTAAAGGTAACGTAGAGTATTGGGTAGCTGTAGTTAAGCCCGGCAGAGTTATGTTTGAGCTCGGCGGCGTTGACGAGGCAATTGCTAGAGAGGCTATGCGCCTTGCAGCCAACAAGCTCCCCATCAAGTGCAAGTTTGTTAAGAAAGAGGAGGGTGAGCAGTAATGAAAGCATCAGAACTCAGAGATCTCACAGTTGAAGAGCTTCAGACAAAGCTCACAGAACTCAAGGAAGAGCTCTTCAATCTTCGTTTCCAGCTTGCTGTTAACCAGCTCGAAAACACATCAAGAATCGGAGCCGTTAAGAAGGACATCGCAAGAGTGTCTACAATCCTTCGTCAGCGCGAGCTCGGTATTGAAGCTTAAGAGAGGAGGACTTAACAGTGAGTGACAGAAATATGAGAAAGACTGTTGTCGGCAGAGTAGTAAGCGATAAGATGGACAAGACCATCGTCGTTGCTGTTGAGGACAGCGTAAAGCACAAGCTTTATAACAAAATTGTTAAGCGCACAGTTCGCTTTAAGGCGCACGACGAAAACAACGAGTGCGGTATCGGCGACCGTGTAAAGATTATGGAGACCCGTCCCCTTTCCAAGGACAAGAGATGGAGACTCGTCGAGATTATAGAGAAAGCTAAATAAGTTTAGCGACTTGAGAGAGAAAAGGAGGAATCATTTATGATTCAACAGCAAACTATCCTCAAGGTTGCCGACAACACCGGCGCAAAGGAACTTATGTGCATTCGTGTTCTCGGCGGTACCCGCAGGAGATACGCCAACATTGGCGATGTTATTGTTGCTTCGGTTAAAAAAGCAGCGCCCGGCGGCGTTGTTAAGAAGGGCGACGTTGTAAGAGCTGTAGTTGTTCGTTCCGCTAAGGGCGTTAGACGCGAGGACGGAACATACATCCGCTTCGACGAAAACGCAGCTGTAATTATTAAGGAAGATAAGAACCCCCGCGGTACTCGTATCTTCGGACCGGTTGCAAGAGAGCTTCGTGACAAGGATTATATGAAGATTCTCTCGCTTGCTCCGGAAGTACTTTAATGGAGGTGTCACAATGAGTAAAGTTCACGTAAAAACAGGCGACACCGTTATCGTTATCAGCGGTAAAGACAAGGGCAAAAAGGGCAAGGTTATGGCCGTAAGCCCCAAGGAAGGCAAGGTTATCGTAGAGAAAGTTAATATGGTATCCAAGCACGTTAAGCCCAGAAGAATGGGCGAGCAGGGCGGAATCATCAAGGCCGAGGGCGCTATGTACGCTTCAAAGGTTCAGGTTGTTTGCCCCCGCTGCAAGAAACCCACAAGAGTTGCTCATAAGATTTATGACGACGGCTCTAAGGGCAGAGTATGCGCCAAGTGCGGCGAAGCGCTTTAAGGAGGATTTAAGAAATGGCAAGACTTAAGGATTACTATGTAAAAGAAGTTGCACCTGCTCTTATGAATAAGTTCTCCTACAAGAGCACTATGCAGATCCCGAAGCTTGACAAGATCGTTGTCAACGTCGGCGCAGGTGAAGCAAGAGAAAACTCAAAGGCTATCGACGCAATCTGTAAGGACCTTGCGCAAATCACAGGTCAGAAGCCCCTGGTTTGCCACGCAAGAAAATCAGTTGCTAACTTCAAGCTCAGAGAAGGTATGCCCATCGGCGTAAAGGTTACGCTCAGAGGCGAGAGAATGTACGAGTTCCTCGACAGATTCTTTAACGTAGCTCTCCCCCGTGTAAGAGACTTCAGAGGTATCAACCCCAACTCTTTCGACGGCAGAGGTAACTACAATATGGGTCTCAGAGAGCAGCTCATTTTCCCTGAGATTGATTATGACAAGATTGACAAGGTTCGCGGTATGGACATTTGCTTTGTTACTACAGCGAACACAGACGAAGAGGCTCGTGAGCTCTTAACGCTTATGGGCGCACCGTTTTCAAAGTAAGGAGGGATTGTTGTGGCTAAGACAGCAATGAAAGTTAAGCAGCAGAGAAAGCAGAAGTTCTCTACAAGAGAATACTCAAGATGTAACATCTGCGGTAGACCACACGCCTACCTCCGCAAGTATGGTATTTGTCGTATTTGCTTCCGTGAGCTCGCTTACAAGGGCGAAATCCCGGGCGTAAAGAAAGCAAGCTGGTAAGCAAGGAGGAAAAAAGGTAATGCAGATTACAGATACAATAGCTGATTTACTTACAAGAATTCGTAACGCGAACGCAGCTAAGCACGATTCTGTTGAAATTCCCGCCTCAAATCTCAAGAAGTCAATCTGTCAGATTCTTCTTGACGAGGGCTACATCAAGAATTTCACCGTTATCGAGGACGGCAAGCAGGGTATCATCAAGGTTACTCTTAAGTACCTTGAGGGCAAAAGACCTGTTATCACCGGTCTCAGAAGAGTGTCAAAGCCCGGTTTGCGTATATACAGTAATGCAGAGGATATGCCGAAGGTAATGAAAGGTCTCGGCGTTGCGGTTATTTCAACCTCTAAGGGTGTTATGACCGACCGCGAGGCTCGTAAGCAGCACATCGGCGGCGAGGTTCTCGCTTACATTTGGTAAGAGGAGGTGCGATAATGTCTCGAATTGGAAGAAAACCTATAAATATTCCCGCCGGAGTTGACGTTAAGGTCGAGAACGGCGTAATCACTGTCAAGGGACCTAAGGGAACACTCGATTTCGCTTACAACCAGAATATGACAGTAGAGATCAAGGACGGCGCCGTTGAGGTAACACGTCCTGACGACAAAAAGGAAAACCGCTCGCTCCACGGCCTGACAAGAACGCTCATCCACAATATGGTGGTAGGCGTTACAGAGGGCTACACAAAGGAGCTCAAGGTTAACGGCGTTGGTTACCGTGTTCAAAAGCAGGGTAACAAGTGCGTTATGAACCTTGGTTATTCACACCAGGTTATCGTTGAGGATACACAGGACATCAAGATTGAAGTTCCCGATCCCAACACAATCAAGATTGTCGGCATTGATAAGCAAAAGGTTGGTCAGTTTGCTGCCGAAGTCAGAGAGAAACGTCCGCCCGAGCCGTATAAGGGCAAGGGTATCAGATACGTTGACGAGTATATCCGCCGCAAGGAAGGCAAGGCCGGTAAGGGTAAATAATTAAGGAGTGAAAAATAATGGTAAGCAGACCTGATACAAAAAAGGCACGCGCAAAGCGCCATAAGAGAGTCCGCTCAAAAATCAGCGGCACCGCAGAATGTCCGCGTTTGTGCGTATTCCGCTCCACCAATAACATCTACGCTCAGATTATTGATGACGTAGCCGGTGTTACACTTGCGCAGGCTTCAAGCCTTGACAAGTCCATCACAGGTAACGGCGGAAACAAAGAGGCAGCTAAGGCTGTCGGCAAGCTCATCGCAGAGCGTGCCAAGGAAAAGAACATCGTCGACGTTGTATTCGACAGAGGCGGTAACATTTATCACGGCCGTGTTAAGGAATTGGCCGAAGGCGCTCGCGAGGGCGGCCTCAATTTCTAAGGAACAGGAGGAATAACTTTGGCTAATAAAGTAGAAGCACAAGGCGAATTAAAGGAAAGAGTTGTTACCATTAACCGTGTATCAAAGACGGTTAAGGGCGGCCGTATCTTTAAGTTTGCGGCTTTGGTAGTCGTAGGCGACGGTAACGGAACCGTTGGTTTCGGTATCGGTAAGGCGGGCGAGGTACCCGACGCTATCCGCAAGGGTATTGAGGACGCCAAGAAGAACCTTATGAAGGTTTCGCTCAGAGGTACTACAATTCCTCACGAGATTATCGGTGAGTTCGGTGCAGGCAGAGTTCTTATGAAGCCCGCCGCACCCGGTACCGGCGTAATCGCGGGCGGCCCCGTTCGTGCGGTTGTTGAGGCTGTAGGCATCAAGGACATCAGAACAAAGGCTCTCCGCTCAAATAACCCCTGCAACGTTGTAAGAGCTACCCTTCAGGGACTCAGCGCTCTCAGAACAGCAGAGGAAGTTGCCGCTGTCCGCGGTAAATCCGTTAAGGAAATTCTTTAATAAGGGAGGCTGCAAAAGTGACAATTAAGTTAGTAAAAAGCCTTATCGGCTCTAAAAAAGATCAGATTGCAACCGCCCACGCACTTGGTCTGAAGAAAATCGGCGACGTAACAACTCAGCCCGACAATCCCCAGACAAAAGGCAAGGTAGCAAAAATTATCCACCTCGTAGAGGTTAGTGAAGCGTAAGCAAGGAGGTGCGAACTTATGAAGTTAAATGAACTTTCACCGGCTCCCGGCTCTAAGAAGGGCGCAAAGAGAATCGGCAGAGGTCACGGCTCAGGATGGGGAAAGACATCCGGCAAGGGACAGAAGGGTCAGAAATCCCGTTCAGGCGGAAGCATCCGTCCGGGCTTTGAAGGCGGTCAGATGCCGCTTCAGCGCCGCGTCCCCAAGAGAGGTTTCAACAACATCTTTGCTAAGAACGTGGTTGCTATTAACCTCAGCGCGTTGAACAGAAAGTTTAACGACGGCGATACTGTAGACGCCAATGCACTTGTTGAGGCAGGCGTTGTAAAGGGCAGCTTTGACGCAGTTAAGGTGCTCGGCAACGGCAAGCTCGACAAAAAACTCACAGTTAAGGTTTCTGCTTTTTCCGAATCAGCCAAGGCGGCAATCGAGGCTGCAGGCGGAAAGGCAGAGGTGGTTTAATTGTTTAAGATTATGAAAAATGCGTGGTCAATCCCCGACCTGCGCAGAAAACTCTTATTCACACTTTTAATCATCATCGTTTTCAGAATCGGTTCGGTTATCCCCGTTCCGTTTCTGGACTCAAACGTACTCGCACAGGTAATGGCGCCGGCTACCGACGTAACCGACGCAGGCTCAAATATGATCGCGTACCTGAACACACTTTCGGGCGGCGCGTTCTCAAACGCCACACTGTTTGCGATGGGTATTACACCGTACATCAACAGCTCGATTATTATCCAGCTTCTCTGCGTTGCTATCCCTGCTCTTGAAAGACTTTCAAAAGAGGGCGAGGCAGGCAGACGTAAAATCGGTACAATCACCCGTTACACCACCGTTGCCCTGGGACTTATTCAGGGTACCGCGTACTTCTTCTATCTGAAGAACACCACAAGCTCCGACGGCGCGCATATCACCATCTACAACGAGGGCTTCTCAATGGTATTCGCGGGCATCGTTATCGTGCTCGTATTTACCGCGGGTACAGCGCTTATGATGTGGCTCGGTGAGCAGATTAACAAGAACGGTATCGGAAACGGTATCTCAATCCTCTTGTTTGCCGGCATCGTGGCACGCTTCCCCGCAACCATCAACGACCTTATCTCAATCTGGAAGCTCGGTTCGGGCGACGGCACAACCGGCAGCGCTCAGCCAAGGTACTTCGCTTTCGTAATCATCTGGGTAGTAATGTTCCTCGCTATCATCTGGCTTATCACCTTTATGCAGGATAGTGAGAGAAGAATTCCCATCCAGTACGCAAAGCGCGTTGTAGGCAGAAAGATGTACGGCGGTCAGTCAAGCCACCTTCCCATCAAGGTTGCGCTCGGCGGCGTACTCCCGATCATCTTTGCAAGCTCAATTCTTTCGATTCCCAGTACAATCAACCTCTTCCTCAACATCAAAGACGGTTTCTGGGGCGCGTTCTTCGCAGCGTTTAACTCAACAAACTGGCTGTACATCGTATTGTACTTCATCCTTATTTTGATGTTCGCGTACTTCTACACGACCATCCAGTACAATCCCGTTGAGATGGCCAACAACCTCAAATCAAACAACGGTACCGTTCCGGGTATCCGCCCGGGCGCTCCGACAGCCGCATACATTAAGAACATTCTCTCAAGAGTTACTCTTATCGGCGCGCTGTTCCTCTCAATCATCGCCCTTGTTCCGCTGATTTTCGGTGCGGCAACAGGACTTGGCAGACTGTCAATGGGCGGTACATCAATCATCATCGTTGTAGGCGTTGCACTTGAGACTGTTAAGCAGCTCGAAAGCCAGATGATGATGCGTCATTACAGAGGATTCCTTGACTAATCACATTTTATGAGGTATAATATTATGAACATTATCATGTTAGGCGCTCCGGGTGCAGGTAAAGGCACACAGGCCGCTGTACTCTGCGAGCACTTTGGTATTCCCACTATTTCAACCGGAAACATGATCCGTGAAGCGCTGAAAAACGGCACTGAGATGGGTCTCAAGGCTAAGTCCTATATGGATGACGGCAAGCTTGTTCCCGACGAGGTTGTAATCGGTATCGTCAAAGAAAGACTTTCCGAGGACGACTGCAAGAAGGGCTTCATCCTTGACGGCTTCCCGAGAACCATTCCCCAGGCTGAGGCTCTGGACAATATGGGCGTTGATATTCAGTACGTCATCAACATCGACGTTGCTGATGAAAGCATTATCAAGCGTATGTCCGGACGCCGTGTCTGCGAAAATTGCGGCAGACCTTATCACATTGAGAGCTTAAAGCCTCAAAAGGACGGGGTTTGCGACGATTGCGGCGGCACCCTTGTTCAGCGTAAGGACGACCACCCCGACACCGTGCTCGCGCGTCTCGATGTTTACCACAAAGAGACCGAGCCTCTTGCAGACTACTACCGTAAGCAGGGCAAGCTTGTTAACGTAGAAGGTCAGAACACCGTAGCGGATACAACCGCGGCGGTTCTTAAGGCAATCGAGGCTTAAGAATGGTGTCAGTCAAAACAGCGCGGGAGCTCTCGTTAATGAGAGACGCCTGCCGTATCTCGGCGCAGGCGTTGCGCGTTGCAGGCGAGGCTGTAAAGCCCGGCGTATCGACACTTGAAATTGATACTATTGTCCGCAGTTTTATCGAGAAACAGGGAGCCTCTCCCTCGTTTCTCGGTTACGGCGGCTTTCCTGCAAGCACGTGTATTTCCGTAAACAACGTGGTCATCCATGGCATACCGTCAAAGGACAAAATCCTTGAGGAAGGCGACATAGTGAGCGTTGATGTTGGAGCTTACTATAAGGGGTATCACGGCGACAACGCCTATACCTTTCCGTGCGGCAAAATCAGCGCGAACGCGCAGGCTTTGCTCGACGCCACAAGGGAGAGCCTGTATGAGGGAATTAAACAGGCTGCCGCGTTTAACCGCATAGGCGATATCGGCAACGCGGTTCAAAGGTATGTTGAAACTCGCAGTTACTCGGTGGTACGAGATTACGTCGGCCACGGCGTAGGTGCGAAACTGCACGAAGACCCAAGCGTACCAAACTTCGGTACACCCGGCAGGGGCGCAAGGCTCATTCCGGGAATGACTATCGCCATCGAACCTATGATAAACGAGGGCACGCATTATGTCCGCGTTATGGGCGACAAATGGACAGTTAAAACGCTCGACGGCAAGCTGTCCGCTCATTTTGAACACACAATTGCAATTACCCCCGACGGTCCGAAAATTCTGACCTTGTGCGAATAAGGTGATTATATGGACATTGTTAAGGGAAGCGTTGTAAGGGCAACGGCAGGGCGCGATAAGGACAAATTCTTTGTTGTGCTGTCTACCGACGGCGTTTACGCGCAAATTGCGGACGGCAAACGGCGTAAGGTGCAAAAGCCCAAGAACAAAAAGCTGATTCACCTTGCCCCGACAAACACGGTTTATGAGGGTTCGACAGACTCCAATCCGAAAATCAGAACAATTTTAAGAAATTTCAAAAACGGAGGTTAACGATATGTCAAAACAGGACGTTATTGAAGTAGAAGGTATCGTAAAAGAAGCGCTGCCCAACGCACAGTTCAAGGTAGAGCTTCCCAACGGTCACGTGATATTAGCTGTTATTTCAGGCAAGCTCAGGATGAACTTCATCCGCATCTTGCCGGGCGACAAGGTCACCGTGGAGATGTCTCCATACGACCTGACCAGAGGCAGAATTACCTGGAGATCCAAGTAATTCAAAAAAACGTTTGTTTAAGCAATAGTCTTAAAAGACAGCTTGCCAAACGTAAGAATAAGCCCGAAGTTTTCAGTCGAGAACAGAAGGCTTAACAAAAGTAAAACCTATGTAACGACTTAAAAAAAAGAAAGGAATGATTATTAGTGAAAGTCAGACCTTCAGTAAAGAAAATGTGCGATAAGTGCAAGGTAATTAAGAGAAAAGGTAAAATTCTCGTTATCTGCGAAAACCCCAAGCATAAGCAAAGACAGGGCTAATTAATCGACAGAAACAATCGCACAAAATCAAATTAAAATTTACTTAAATTCTATATGGAGGTGCAACTGAATGGCTCGTATAGCAGGCGTTGACTTGCCGAGAGATAAAAGAGTTGAGATCGGCTTAACCTATATTTTCGGTATCGGTCGTAAAACTGCAACAGACATTATTGCTGCAACAGGCGTTAATCCCGACACACGTGTTAGGGATTTAACAGAAGAAGATGTTTCAAAGCTCAGAGAATACATTGAGCATAACTGCCGCGTAGAAGGTGACCTTCGCCGTGACATCGCTTATGATATCAAAAGACTTATTGATATCGGATGTTACCGCGGTGTTCGTCACAGAAAGGGACTTCCCGTAAGAGGTCAGCGTTCAAAGACAAACGCTCGTACACGTAAAGGTCCCCGTAAGACTATGGCGAACAAGAAGAAGTAAGGAGGTTCACGACTATGGCAGCACCAAAAGGCAAGAAGGTTATCCGCCGCCGCCGTGAGCGCAAGCACATCGAGAAAGGCGCGGCTCATATCCAGTCTACATTTAACAATACTATTGTTACTATTTCCGATACACAGGGCAACGCTGTTTCTTGGGCAAGCGCAGGCGAGCTCGGATTCAGAGGTTCAAAGAAGTCTACTCCGTTTGCGGCTCAGTCAGCAGCCGAGACAGCCGCTAAAGCTGCAATGGAGCACGGTATGAAATACGTCGAGGTTTATGTAAAGGGACCCGGACAGGGCAGAGAGGCAGCTATCAGAGCGCTTCAGACAGCAGGTCTTGAGGTAACAATGATCAAAGACGTTACACCAATTCCTCACAACGGATGCCGTCCTCCCAAGAGAAGACGTGTGTAGTATTATTAAAGGAGGAAATTATTAATGGCTAAGAATATGCAGCCAATCGCAAAGCGTTGCAGAGCGCTTGGCATTTCGCCCGCCGTTATGGGTTACAGCAAAAAGACCTCAAACAGAAATCCCGGCGGAAAAATGAGAAGAAAAAAGAGCGAGTACAGCATGCAGCTTACCGAGAAGCAGAAGGTTAAGTTTATCTACGGTATTCTCGAAAAGCAGTTCCGCGCTTACTATGAGAAGGCTGAAAAGGCTGAGGGCAAGACCGGTGAGGCTCTGCTTTCACTCGTAGAGCGCAGACTTGACAACGTTGTTTTCCGTCTCGGACTTGCAGCTACAAGACGCGAGGCAAGACAGCTTGTTAACCATGCTCACTTTACCGTTAACGGCAAAAAGGTTAACATCCCCTCTTACATTGTTAAGGTTGGCGATGTTATCACAGTAAAGGAAAAGAGCCGTTCAACTGCAAGATTTAAGGCTATCGCTGAGGGCGAGAACGCATCAGCCCTCACTCCCAAGTGGCTTGAAAAGGACGAAAATCTCCTCGGCGGCAAGGTTGTAGCTCTTCCGCAGAGAGACGATATCGACTATCCTGTTGAAGAACACCTCATCGTTGAGTTGTACTCCAAGTAATCTGGTGCCCTTTGGCACATACTCTGCATGCTGCCGTTTTGCGGCGGCGGCAGGGCTTTAGGCGCGTACTCCGCGTTTGCTCCGGCGCGTGCCGGTTTTTCAAGAATGATTTTATACGACAGATTACAAGCCGTCATTGACGGCATATTAAGGAGGATTCGCGAATGATTGAAATAGAAAAGCCAAGAATTGAAACAGCTGAATTAACCGAGGACGGAAAGTACGGCAGATTTATTGTTGAACCGCTTGAGCGCGGCTTCGGCAACACTCTCGGCAACAGCCTTCGCAGAGTGCTGCTTTCCTCACTTGAGGGCTGTGCTGTCACATCAGTTAAGATTGACGGCGTTCTTCACGAATTTTCAACTATCCCGGGCGTTAAAGAGGACGTAACCGAGATTGTACTCAACCTCAAGAGCCTTGTTCCCAAGCTCCACGAGGTTTGCCCCAAGGTTGTCGAGATTGACGCCGAGGGCGCAGGCGAGGTAACAGCCGCCAACATCAAGTGCGACGACGAGGTTGAAATCCTCAATCCCGAGCTCCATATCGCCACTCTCGGCGAGGGCGCAAAGCTCAATATGGAGATTACCCTCGACAGAGGCAGAGGCTATGTTCCCGGTGAGCGCAACAAGCAGCTCGCAGGCAACAACGTTATCGGCGTTCTGCCCATCGACTCAATCTATACGCCCGTATTAAAGGTAAACTACACAGTTGATAACACCCGTGTAGGTCAGATTACCGACTATGATAAACTAACGCTTGACGTTTGGACAAACGGCGTTATCAGCGCAGAGGAAGCGGTTTCTCTTGCCGCAAAGGTACTCACCGAGCACCTCAACCTCTTTGTTAACCTCTCAGACAAGGCTTCCTCGGCGGAAGTTATGGTTGAGAAGGACGACAAGGGCAAGGAGAAAATCCTCGAAATGACAATCGAAGACCTCGATTTGTCGGTGCGTTCGTTCAACTGCCTCAAGCGCGCAGGCATCAACACTGTTGAAGATTTAATTAATAAGTCCGAAGAGGATATGATGAAGGTTCGCAACCTGGGCAGAAAGTCGCTCGAAGAGGTTGTACAGAAGCTCAATTCTCTCGGTTTCGGTCTCCAAAAGGAAGAGGAATAATTCTAAATCCTTTTATAAAACGGTAAAGGAGTGAATACAATGCCAGGTACAAGAAAACTGGGAAGGACAACAGCACAGAGAACAGCAATGCTCCGCGCTATGGTTACTTTCCTTCTCGAAAACGGCAAAATTGAAACAACAAACACTCGCGCCAAAGAGGTTCAGGCTATGGCGGAGAAAATGATAACAACCGCAAAGACTAACACACTTCACAACAGACGCCTTGTTTTGGCTTTTGTTACTAAGGAAGACGTTGTTACAAAGCTCTTTTCAGAGATTGCTCCCAAGTACGCCGAGCGTAAGGGCGGCTACACAAGAGTTACCAAAATCGGTCCCCGCCGCGGCGACGGCGCCGAGATGGCTGTTATCGAGCTTATCTAAAATAAAATAAGATAAAAAGCTTTATTCGGGAGCTGAGTTTTTCTCAGCTCTCGAGTTTTTTTAGAGTTAAGAGTTATGAGTTGAGAGTTATGAGTTAAATTGTAGGGGCGGACCCGTGTGTCCGCCCGGGAAACGTGAACCGTGTTTACCGGACAATCCGATTTTATCGCGATAAACGAACGTATAATTCAGCACATAAAACGTATATACATATCAAATGATATGTTCCTGTCCTGCGGGCGGACACGTGGGTGATTCCCCTGTTAGGGGAAATGTCGCAAAGCGACAAAAGGGTTGCCGTTGTGCTAAGAACGCCCCTACAGATAAAATTATAAGTTAAATTAAAATTACGCACCATATTAATTCATTCGGGAGCAAAACGTTTCGGAACAGCTAACCTTTCCACCCGACCAAAATTAAACTCTAAACTCTCAACTCTGAACTCTCAACTCTGAACTCCAAACTTCTTCTTCTCCCAGCCTTCCTCGTCAACAAAGTCCAGCGTGTCAAGCTTCATTACCTCGCGTAAATCATAGCTTGTCTGCCTTCTCGGCGGAGTGTAAGGTGGGGGTGAGGGCTTTTTCGGCAAGGGGTTGTCATACGCGCCCGACATTATCTTTTGCAGGTGTTCGGGCTGCATAATCCAATCAAAATTACAGCCGTACCACTTGCCGTTCCTGCCTGTCAGAAAGTCAGATTGCTGTACGCGCTCAAACAGCTCGTCAAATGTAACTCCATCCAACAGCTCCATAGCATTGTCTACAGCACACCGCCTGCTTAGACTGTCAGTTGCAGTCACCATATCACTGCATATGCTGTTGTATGAATTATAAACAGAAGAATAATCAACTTGATTACAAGGAGAATTAGAGAGATAAGAGAAATCAGAGAGAGAAGAATTATCTTCTTTCTCTTTTTTATTCTCTATTTCTCTTTTCTCTTTCTCTTTATTCTCATTTTCTTTTTTATCTTCATCTTTCTCTTTATCTTTATCTTCATATTTCTCTTTATTTTCATTTTCATCTTCATCTTTATCTTCCCTGCTTTTGCATGCGGTTGCAGAGCCGTCCTTTTGATTATAGCGTTTAAGGGCGTTTGCTCTCATTTTTTCGCACTTTTCATTGTACGATTCGTACTGCCGCGCGATCACGTTTGTAAACACGTCAACAACGGTGTCAACGGCTATGTCGCCCGTTTCCTCAATTTCGCCGCCGTCGGCAAAATTATAGATTGCTTTAAGTACCTTTCCTGCCTGTTCGTCTGACAAACGGTTGACAAGGCTGCGGTTGTCGTTGTGCAGATAAAATAACTTTGGTTTTTTCATATTATATATACCTCCGGATTGTTTTTACGGTTCGGGGGATTTTTTATTTTTAAATACCCCTCCACCTATAAGCCCAAATCCGGAAAAATTGCAGTGTTTTATGCAATTTCCTGTAAAAAAGAGTTAAGAGTTATGAGTTAAGAGTTCAGAGTTCAGAGTTGAGAGTTAAATTGTAGGGGCGGACCCGTGTGTCCGCCCGCGGGACAGAAACATATCAATTTATAAAGAGCAATGTTTTGTGTGCTGAATAAAACTCTAAATTACAGTTTAAAGCCTCCCCCGTCACTTGTTACGGGGGAGGTGCCGCCATAAGGCGGCGGAGGGGGCTGCGTGTGAATCAGCGCGAGTAATCCGTTGCAATTCATAACGTTGCGTTGATGGAAACGCCGCCCCCTCCGTCACGGCATAAATGCCGTGCCACCTCCCCCAAAGCTAAAGCGTTGGGGGAGGCTTTAAAAGAGTGTTTATTTTTGCAATATTGATTCAATCGGGAATTAAACGTTTCGGTAAAACAAACCTATCTCCCCGACCGAAACTTTCAACATTCCACTTTCAACTTTCAACTAAAAAATTTTTTTAAAGAATTTTTTTAAAAATTGCATAAAAGTATGCAATTTTTTGAGTTTTGGGCCTATAAGTGGAGGGAGGTTTTACAAACGACTAAATGACAATCATTATTTCAATCAAAAGTCACAAGCAAAACATTCCCTTCAAAAATCGGAGGTGAAATTTATTGACAGCAAATTAAAGGACAGGGAAAAACAGTTTTGCGCGTGTTACGCCGAGACAGGCGACGTCAGGCTGTCGGCAAGGCTTGCAGGCTACCGCCTGAACAGCCGCGCGAAGGGCATTAAGCTTTTATCGAGGGACGATATCCGTGAGGAGATTGAAAATCTCCTGATTTCAAAGGAAAAGCTTGCCAAGCGGCTGGCGGTGCTGGGCTATCGAAGGCTTGCGTTCGGCGGTGTGAACGACGCCGTGTCGCTCATCTGTTCCGAAAATGCGACGGAGCAGGATTTGAGCGGAATGGATTTCTATATGATTTCCGAGATTAAAAAGCCGAAGGACGGCGCGCTGGAGGTCAAGTTCTTCGACCGCATCAAGGCGCTTGAAAAGCTCGAAAACGCCTGTGCAGACACGAGCGCCAAAAGCCTGTTCGACGCTATCGGCGGACAGGGCGGTGAGGAAGATGATTAAGCGCTTCTCAAAAAAACAGCTTAAGGTTTTACGGTGGTGGCACAAAAATTCGCCGCACTACAGCCGCGACGCGATTATCTGCGACGGCGCTGTGCGGAGCGGAAAGACGTTTTGTATGTCGCTTTCCTTTATAATCTGGAGCTTTTACGAGAACGGTGGCTCGGACTTTGCGCTTTGCGGCAAGACGATCAGTTCGCTTCGGAGAAATATGGTTACTCCGATTATCCCCCTGCTGAACTCGCTCGGCTTTGTCTGCGAGGACAAGCTCAGCCGCAATATCCTAACGGTCAGCTACGGCGGCGTTACCAACCGCTTTTACCTGTTCGGCGGCAAGGACGAATCGTCCGCCTCGCTGATTCAGGGTATGACGCTCAGCGGCGTTTTGTTTGACGAGGCGGCGCTTATGCCGCGCTCGTTTGTCGAGCAGGCGCTTGCGAGGTGCTCGGTGAACGGCTCGCGGTTTTGGTTCAACTGCAACCCCGAACACCCCGAGCACTGGTTCTACCTTGAATGGATAAAAAAGGCGGAGCGCAAAAACGCGCTTTACCTGCACTTTACGATGGACGACAATCCGTCGCTTTCAGACCGCGTTAAGCGCAGGTATGAAAATTTGTACTCGGGCGTGTTCTACGAGCGGTTTGTAAAGGGCAGGTGGGTTGCCGTGTACGGCGCTGTCTACCCGTTTATGAGCGATGAAAAAATGTACTGCGATGTGCCTTCGGGCGGCTTTGACCGCTATGCCGCGTCGGTTGATTACGGCACCGTGAACCCTGCCTCGATGGGGCTATGGGGCAGGCAGAACGGCGTTTGGTACAGAATTGACGAGTACTATTTTGACTCGCGCAAGGAGGGCTGTCAGAGAACCGACGAGGAGCATTACGACGCTCTGTGCCGCTTGTGCGGCGACCGCAAAATTTCAGCCGTGGCGGTTGACCCGTCGGCGGCGAGCTTTATTGAGGTCGTCAGGCGGCATGGAAAATTCAGCGTAAAACCCGCGCAGAACAGTGTTGTTAACGGAATACGGCGTGTTACCCAGACGCTGAAGGACGGAAGTATCAGGATTTGTAACACGTGCGCGGCGTCACGTCGCGAGTTTATGCTTTACAAGTGGGACACCGCCAAGCGCGACGACGTCCCCGTGAAGAAAAACGACCACGCGATGGACGATATCCGTTATTTTGTTACAACGATTATGGACGGCGGAACAGGCGCGGTTGCGTTTGCCGCCGAAAGATAGGAGGAAACCTGTGTTTGGAAGAAAAAAGCACAGCGGTAAAGCGAGTGTGCAGACGGTCGCGAAAAAGCCTGCTTCAAGCGCCTTTCCGCAGTTTTGGAACAGCGACGCGCTGACTGCTGCAGAGCGCGGTCTGTACTCCGCTCTCAGGGAAGCCGTGCCGGTTATCGACGCGGCAATCGGCAAGATTGTAAGGCTTTCGGGCGGCTTCAGGGTTGTCACCGAGGACAAGCGCGCTCAGAAGCTTGCCGACGACTTTGTTAAGAACGTCGCGGTCAACAGCGCAGGAATGGGGCTCGGCGGCTTTGTCAGCGCCTACCTCGACAGCCTGCTGACCTTTGGCGAAGCGGTGGGGGAGATGATACCCTCGCCCGACGGCGTTGGAATTTCGGCGCTGTACAACGCAAGCCTTGACGACGTTGAACTGAGCCTCGGGGAAAATCCGCTCGATTTGCGAGTGAGCGTGAAGGGCTGCGGCGAGAACTCTCCCGTTAAATATCCGCAGCTCGTCGTCGCCGGAATTCTTAACCAGAAGTCCGGCAAGCCGAGGGGCACCTCGATTTTGGCAGGGCTTCCGTTTGTAAGCTCTATTATGCTCAGAATTTTGGAGTCGCTCAAAACAAACTGGGAGCGAATCGGTGACGTCCGCTTTGCCGTGACGTGCAGTCCCGGCGCTGACGGTGTTTTCACCGAGGAAAACGCAAGGCTGATTGCCGACGAGTGGAAAAAGGCTATGCGAAGCGACACCGTGTGCGATTTTGTGGCGCTGGGAGATGTGAGCATTAAGGCAATTGGGGCTGACAATCAGCTTCCCGACTGCGAAGTGCCTGTTAGGGTGATTTTGGAGCAGATTGTCGCAAAGCTCGGTATACCGCCGTTTTTGCTCGGACTGAGCTGGTCGAGCACCGAGCGTATGAGCGCTCAGCAGGCGGATATTCTGACGAGTGAGCTCGAGTTTTTCCGCTCGGCGGTCGAGCCTGCGATCAGGAAAATCGCCGGAATGCACCTGCGTCTGTGCGGCTTTAACTGCGGCTTTGACGTTGAATGGGACAACATCAATTTGCAGGACGAGGTGGAGCTTTCCCAGGCAAGGCTCAACAACGCAAACGCCCTGAAAACAGAGAGAGAAGTTGGTTTGGAGGTAATGGATGAATAACAGAGGGACCGTCACCAAGGACGCGGTTATCGGCGGCAGCACAAGCCGCCCGGCGGATGAGGAGCTCGGGCTTATCAATGCCTACACGCGCCGTGAGCTTAGCGCCGATGAGGTTTATGTATTCTCGGTTGTGCTCTGCGATAACGACGTTGACCGCGACGGCGAGCGCTTCACCGTGGAGTCGCTTTTTGAGCTTGAAAAGCTCTTTGTCGGAAAGACGGGGATTTTTGACCACAACCCGTCCGCCAAGAACCAGACCGCGAGGATTTTTGCCTGCGCGGTCGAGAGCGGCGGCGGAAAAAAGACCGTCACCGGCGACGATTACTTTTGCCTTAAGGCGAGGGCGTATATCCCCGTAAATCCCGACACCGCCGCGGTGATTTCCGCGATCGACAGCGGAATTATCCGCGAAGTCAGCGTGGGCTGCGCGGTCGAGAGAACCGTTTGCAGTATCTGCGGCGAGGATATCGGAATGTGCCCCCACAAAAAGGGCGAACAGTACGGCGGCAAGCTCTGCTGCGGCGAGCTCGTAAAGCCGTACGACGCCTACGAATGGAGCTTTGTTGCCGTGCCGTCGCAAAGGCAGGCAGGCGTTACAAAGTCCTTAAAAAGAAAGGAAGTCACAATGGAAGAAATTATGAAAAGACTTGAAAAACAGGGAGGTCTTAACCTCAGCGACGGCGAGCGCGAAAAGCTGTGCGCCTATATCAAAAACCTTAAGTCAAGCGCGAAGGACGGCGTTTATTACCGCGACAGCCTGAGCGCCGAGGTGCTCAGACTTTCCGCGGCGGTTCAGCCCGAGGTCTCACGCGAGACAATGGACTGTATCGCAAAGTCACTGTCAGTGGCGCAGCTTGACGAGCTCAAGCGCGCCTTTGAAAAAAAGCTCGGCAACAGCGTAATGCCCAAGCCGCAGCTTTACACGTCAAAATCAAAAAAGGACTCGCAGAGCAACCGCGAGTTCAGCATTTAAGGGAGGATAATTATGGGAATCAGTTTTAAAGGATACGGCGAAAACGTCGTTACATTCAACGCCGACAGCGCGCTTACCGAGGCAGGCGTGCCTGTTAAGATGACCGCGGACAGCACCGTCGGCAAGTGCTCCGCAAACGATAAGTTCTGCGGAATTTGCGTTAATCTGCGCGACGGCTACGCGGCTGTTCAGCTTTCGGGCTATGTTGTAGTGCCTGCCGCCGCAAAGCTCAATGTGGGTTATCAGAAGGTAGCGGTGAACTCCGCAGGCAAGCTTGCCGCAAACGAAAACGGCAGAGAGGTGCTCGTTGTAATTTCGAGCGCAACCGAAGCCGGTATCATTCTTTAAGGAGGAAAAGTTAATGGCAAATTTTGAAAATATCACAATCGAAAAGGGTATGTATCAGACCAAGGGCGGCCTTACCGCCGCTCTTGAAAAGCTCGACCCGTCCGAAAACTACATCGGCACTGCGCTTGAGGGGCTCGACGCTTTTTCAAGACAGCTCAAGCGCTTTGACATCAGGGTGAGCGGCAGCGGCAGCGACTGCGTTGAAAAGTTCTTCCAGACCTCAAACTCCGCTGCGCTCTTTCCCGAGTATGTGAGCCGCGCGGTTGCTCAGGGTATGGAGCGCGCCGACATTCTGCCGAACATCGTGGCAACCGTGACCGACATCGAGGGTATGGACTACAGAAGTATCGCGTCCGTACCCGGCGATGACGACAAGGAGCTTAAGGTCGTAAACGAGGGCGCTTACATTCCGCAGACAAACATCAGAACACGCGAGAACCTCGTCAAGCTCCACAAGCGCGGCAGAATGTTGGTCGCTTCGTATGAGGCGCTCAGGTTCCAGCGCCTTGATTTGTTCACCGTCACCCTCAACCAAATCGGCGCTTACATCGCGAGAGCACAGCTTAAGGACGCAATCGGCGTGCTCATTAACGGCGACGGCAACAACAACGCGGCTGCCAACGTAAACGCGGCAACTCAGGGCGAAATCTCCTACGGCGACTTGGTAAAGCTCTGGTCGAACCTCGCGCCCTACGAGCTCAACACTATCCTCGCGCCCACTGCCGAGATGGAGAAAATCCTCTCGCTTTCGCAGATGCAGGATTCTCACGCAGGGCTCGATTTTCAGGCGACAGGCAAGATGATTACTCCCCTCGGCGCAAACCTTCTTCACGCTCCCGAGATGCAGTCCGGCAAGATTATCGGTCTTGACAAAAACTGCGCTCTCGAGATGGTGCAGGCAGGCGGAGTTATCACCGACTACGACAAGCTGATTGACCGTCAGCTTGAGCGTGCCGCCGTAACCTGCACCGCAGGCTTCTCAAAAATCTTTACGGAAGCGGCAAAGACGCTTTCTTAACGGAGGGAAAGGTTTGAACATCGCAAATGTTACGGCAGGGTTTGCGGCTTACACGGGGCTTTCCGGCGACGAGCTGTTAAGTCAAAGCGCGCTTATCGAGAGCGCAGTCGATTATATTGACTTGATTACAGCCGTGGAAAATCCCGATGAGCGGCAAATCAAAAGGCTTGAAAACCTCAGCGCGGTTTACGCCTGCAGACTGTACGAAATGCGCGGCTCAGACGTTACTTCCTTTACCGCGGGCGACGTAAAAATTACGTCGTCCGCCGCAGGTAAAGGCGGCGCAGAGGCGCTTTGGCAGGAGCAAAAAAAGCTGTGCTCCGATATTTTACGCGCTGAAAACTTTTTATTTGGCAGGATGTGAGCAGATGGGAATGTTAAACAGCGTTACCGCGATGATTGACCGCTACGGCAACAGCGTTACCGTAAAAAACGGCGGAATAAATGTTAAAACGCGCGCGTTTGTCGAGCCGCTCAGGTACAAAAATAAAATTTATATCGGCGGCAGGTATCATCCCCTCGGCGGATACGACAACGAAAAGTATCTTTACATCGGCAAGCCGTCCGTCACGCTGGGCGAGGATGCTACCGTTGTGGAGTGCGCAGGGGAGAGCTACGTCGTCAAAAGAGCCGAGCTCTACCGCGTCAGCGATACCCCTGTATATGCCTGGGCAATTTTGGCTCGCAGCAACGGGCGGATGGAGGATGAGTATGATTCGGATAAATCGACATTTGGATATGATTATTAACAGCCTTAAAGGCTGCGCGGAGCTCGAAAGTATCTGCTTTGTCAGGGGCTATACAAATCAGCGAATCGAAAGCCCCGTAAGCGGCTTTACCGCGGCGGTGATTTTGCTTGAAACCAAGCTCAGGGAGAGCTACCTCGGCGGCGATATCGACGCGGATATCAAGGGCGGAATATATTGCGCCGAGGCTGAAATCAGGCTCTACGCTCCGAGGAACGAAAACGGCAGCGGACTGTCGCACCTCGCGGCGGTACTGCTTGACAGGCTAAAGGACGTTAAGGCGAATTGCGCTCTTAGCGGCTTTAGCGCAGGGCAGATTGAGTTTGACGCAAATCTAAACGCGGTTTTCCGCAGGATAGGCTTTGAGCTTGAGCTGCCGGTTTTGCAGGAGGCAGGGGATGAGTAAGCTTAAGTTTGTTCACGGCGACGGCGTGAGCGTGAAAATCAACGGCAGAGCAGTCGGCGGAATACTCTCGGCGGAGTGCGGCGTTAAAAATAATTTGATGAAAATTCAGGAGTTTTTGACCGTCAAGCCTGTGTATTTTTATGTATCGTCCGAATACACGCTCGTCATAAAGTCGCGGTACGATTTGTCCGACTTGCCGAACGGCGAGCGGCTAAGCAGCGTTTCGTTTGAATACGGCGGACGGAAAATCACCTACTCGGGCTGTGCGGTCGGGAGCACCTCGGCGCGTATGCTGCCGGGAAAACTTACGGAATACAGCGCGGTTTTAAGCGCTTCGGACAGGAGTGTTGAATATGTATGAGGAATATTTTGATTTAACGCGCGGCGGCGCGGTTCAGGATACAGAGGAGCTCAGCGAACAGCTCGAGCTCGAAAGCCTGCGCTACAGCCGCCGCCTCAGCGAGGAAGATGAGGCGAGGCAGAGATGAAGCTGATACCGATGAGGTTTATGGGGTATGAGTGGCACCATAATCCGCGCGAGATTACCTTTGAATGTGAAAAATCCGTAACCGAGCGCCTTGTGCCTTACGATGTCTCGCAAATTCAGCAGACAGGGCGGAAAAATATGGTGATTAAGGGCACGGGAGAGCTCTACGGAGAGGATTGTATGGAGCAGTTCGAAAGGCTCTTTGAGCTTTTCAGGCGCGGCGGCGCAGGAGTGCTCGCGATTGAGAACACCGAGCCTGTTTTCGCCGTGTTTGAAAGCGTGAAAATCCTCGGCGCTCCAAAGGAAAACGTGCTGACCTACGGCTTTGTTTTCAGGGAGGTTATGGAGGAAAAGGAGAGCGGAAAAAATACCTTCCACACCGCACGCGACGGCGAAAATCTGTGGGATATATCCTACAAGTATAGCATCGTCATCGACGAGCTCGTGCGGCTAAATCCGCAGATTAAACGTCCTGACGTTGTCGCAGAAGGCGAGGTGATCCGCCTGTGTTGAGGTATGAAATTAAGCTGAAAAACGGCGAAGTGAGGGACGATTTCAAGGTTTTCTCCGCCGTGTGGAAAAGCGAGCTCGACGTTCCTGCCGACAGCCTCAGCCTTAACTGCGCCTACAACGGCGAGATTTTTAATCAGGGCGACAGGCTGTCCGCCTACGACGGCGATACGCTGATTTTTGACGGACAGCTCGACGAGCTCTCGCGAATTCACAGCGGAAGCGGAGTACTGCTCAGCCTTTGTGCAAGGAGCGCCGCGGCGGTCCTGCTCGACAACGAAGCCGAGCCGCTCAGCTACCGCAATCCCACCGCCGTGCTGATGTACCGCAGGTATCTTCAGCCGTTCGGGCTTGACGACGTTGAGCTTGACGAAACGCCGATTGTCGGATTTATGAGGATTGACAAGGGTATGACCTGCTACCGGGCGCTCGAGCTTTTCTGCAAGACGCGCTACGGCTCAAAGCTCAGGGTTTCGGGCGCAGGCAGGGTGTACCTCAGGGGGTATAGTAACGGCAAGACCGTTAAATTCGGCGCGGACGGCGTCAAATATTATTCTATAAAAGAAAATAAAAGCCGATACAAGCTGATTTCAGAGGTTCGCCTAAAGGTCAAGACCACCGCCGGCTACCTTTCAAAAATGATTAACGCCAATCCCGAGTGCAGTCACATCAAGCGCGCGCGGTACGTCAACACCACCGCCGAGAACAACAGCCTTACAACCGCCGACAACATCATCCGCCGCAGTAACCTTGAAGGGCACAAAATCACCCTGACCATCCGCGGCTGCGTGACGGATATCCTCGGCGCAAGGGCTGAGCTTGACGACGGCGTTTTCGGCAAAATCAGCGGACTTACCGTCAGCAAAATCACCTATTCGCTGAGCGGCAGCGGCGAATACACAACGGTCGTCTTAGGCGACAGAGAGGAGAGTTGACAATGTGGCTGTTAAGCTATATGACAAAAAATTCACTTGAAGCTCCCGAAGCGGCAAAGGGAAATGTGTACGATAACGGCACTTCCGTAGCCGCGTCGGGCGAGCACAGAAGCCTGCGCGCCTGCCTGCCCTACGGCGTAGCGAGCATTCCGCCGAAAAACGAGTGTGCGGTGGTGCTTCCGCTCGACGACGGCGAGGTGTCGCTCGGCGTTTTGGCGGATACCGAAGGTCTGCAGGAGGGCGAGGTAAAGCTAAGCTCCGCAGGCGGCGCGAGCATTGTGCTGAAAAACGACGGCAGAGTGCTGATAAACGGCAGGGAGGTCTGAGATGACGGACGTTAAAATCGAAAATCACGACGTTGCTCTCGACAGCGCAGGGCGAATGGTTTATCTCGACGGCGCGGACGCGCTGTTTCAAAGGGCGGTAATCAGCGCCTCGGTCGGCAGGGGAAGCTTTATTTACGACCGTACTCTCGGCTGTGACTACACCTTTAACCCCGATGACGAATTTGCAAACCGCAAGGTCGCGCTCGGCATTAACGAGGCGTTCGCGAGGTTTTACAAAACCTCGGCCGAGGTGCAGGACATCGGGCAGAGCGTTACCCTCAAAATCACGGTGAATTCCGAAAGCAGAACACAGGAGGTGCGTTTAATTGGAGACGTATGATGAAATTTACAGAAGAATGAGCGAAAAATACACCGCGGAAAGCGGCTTTGAAATTGACCCGTCGAGCGATATCGCAATCCGTCTAAGGGTGCTCGCAGGCGAGATTTACAACGCCGGATGCAGTCTTGACTGGCTAAAGCGGCAGATGTTCGCAGACACCGCGACAGGCGAAAACCTCGACAAGCTCGCCGCGCAGCGCGGAATTGTCCGCAAGCCTGCAAAAAAGGCTGAGGGCGAGCTGATTTTCAGCGTGAACGAGCCGCTCGATTACCCCATAGAAATTCCTGAGGGAACCGTTGCCGCGACCTATGGCGAAACGCCGGTCAGGGTGTACACCGCTCAGTCGGCGGTGCTTCCGCAGGCTACTTATTCGGTTAGGGTTGCGGCAAAGGCGGAGCTCCCCGGCTACAACGGCAACATCGCCTCGGGCACTGCCGAGGTTCCCGTCAACGTGCCGGCAGGTATCGACGCCGTGACTAACACGACGTTTATCGGCGGAGACAACGAGGAGAGCGATGAAACCCTGAGGTCGAGGGTTATAGGCTCCTACCTCAACCGCCCCAACCCTGCAAACGCGGCGTTTTACAAACAGCTTGCCGAAAGCGTTGACGGTATCGACAAGGCAGGCACGCTTGAAAGGTTCAGCGGCGCCGGCACGGTCGGAGTGTTCGTCGCGAGAAAGGACTGGGACGTAACCGACGAGGCTCTTGCCGAGGTCACGGAGCTTATCGATAAAAACAAACCCCTCGGCGCAGTCGCTTCGGTTCAAAGGGCGAGCCACCTCGACGTCGATTTGGAAATCAGGGTAAAGGCGAAGGAAGGCTACGAGGAGAGCGAGGTAAAGCGCATGGTGACCGACGCATTTACCGACTACATCGGCACAATCCCCGTGGGCGGTTCAATGCTCTTGTCTACCCTCGGCAACTATATCTACTCAACGGGCTGTGTCAGGTACTACATTTTTGACCAGAGTATGCAGAACGAAGGCGCGAGCGGTTCGCAGTTCTTCCGCCCGGGCGACATTTCGATTACGGTGATATAATATGGACAGCTTAACTTCTATGAAACAAAAGCTTATGCCCCTCGGACTTTACGACCTCGAAGGTCAGTCTGAGGTGCTCTGCGAGTTAAAGGCTTACGCCGAGGGGCTCGATTTGCTCTTTGAGTATATCGACGAGCTATTTCGCGAAAATTACATTGCCACCGCCGAGAGCTACGGACTGAGCAGGCGTGAGGAGATTATCAGCAGGGAACACCCTGAGCAGACGGCTTCACAGCGCAGAGAGGCGCTGATTTACTTTGAAAAAACCGTCAAAACCACCCTCAACGACGATGACTTTGCCGAGTTTTTGGAGAACATCGGCGTAACCGATTACACATTGGATGTCCGCCTCAGACAGGGCGAGTTCAACATCACCATTGCCGACGAAAAAACCGACGGCGAAAAGGCGCTTTTGGAACAGCGTATCCGAGCCGAAATACCGGCGCATATGACCTGCAAATTTCACTATCCCGAGTAATTTTTAATTAATTATATAAATCAACGCCTCTTTAAGCTTTTTTTAATAATTGTGATTTATAATACGGTTACAATAAATAATAATCCTTAATAAAAACTTTAATTAGATGTTAACGGAAAAATTCGCAGAACAAGGCGGAGGACGAAGGAAGGCTGTCGCCTTCCGAGGACGACAACGTAGTTATGTGAAGTTTTACGCAACAGATAATAAAGAGTTTTATTGAGGTTTAGTATTATAGCTTAGGAGGCGTTAATAATGAAAGCAAGAGTAAGTAAAAGATGTATGTTTTTAATATCGGTTTTGGTTGTGCTTTCGATGGTCGCGTCCTTTGCGGGCTGCGGACAATCACAGAGCAGTACGGCAACGGCTGATTCGGCGGATTCTTCTGCTGTTGAAACCACCGTACAATCCGAAACCGCCGCGCAAAAATCCGCAAAGCTAAGCGAGAGCGATATCGAAATTAAAAACACTATTGAAAATACCGCCGACGGCGAGCACGCAATCACCGTTGACGGCAAGACCGAGAGCTACTCAAACACTCTCGTAAATAAAACCGGTGAAGCCGACGGCGACGAGGCGGACTTCTACGGCGAAAACTCCGCGGTATTCGCGACAAACGGCGGAACGCTCGATTTGTCGAATATGGTAGTCAAGACGAACGGTACCCACGCAAACGCGGTGTTCACCTACGGCGAGGGCACGACCGTCAACATCTCGGACAGCTATATCGAAACGAGCGGAAACTGCTCGGGCGGACTGATGACCACCGGCGGAGGAACTACAAACGCAAGTAACCTTACAATTACCACATCGGGCAACTCCTCGGCGGCTATCCGCTCCGACCGCGGCGGCGGAACGATGAACGTCACAGGCGGAAGCTATACCACCGGCGGCGTAGGTTCTCCCGTAATCTACTCGACCGCGGACGTCACCGTAAACGACGCGGAGCTTGTTTCGAATACCTCGCAGGGCGTTGTTGTCGAGGGCAAAAACTCAGTTACGCTCAACAATTCCAACCTCACCGCCGACAACAACAAAAAGAACGGCAGCCATTCCGACTACTACCAGGCGGTTATGATTTACCAGTCGATGTCGGGCGACGCCGCAACGGGACTGTCAAGCTTCACGATGAACGGCGGAACTCTCACGAACAAAAACGGCGATATTTTCTTCATCACCAACACAGCGACCGAAATCAACCTAAAGGGCGCTCAGATTACTAATAACGATTCGAGCGGAGTGTTCCTCAGAGCCGCAGCGGCAGGCTGGGGCAAGGACGGCTCAAACGGCGGTCAGGTTACATTAAACGCCGACGGTCAGACCATCAACGGCGATATGATTGTCGACAGCGTGTCAAACCTCAACCTTTATCTTAAGGGAAATTCCTCTTACACCGGCGCGGTTAATTCAAGCGGTCAGCAGGGCGGAGTATATGTTGAAATAGAGAGCGGCTCTACCTGGACGCTCACCGGCGATTCCTACATCACATCGCTGACCTGCGCCGAAGGAGCGGTAAACCTCAACGGCCACAGCCTTTACGTAAACGGCGTTAAGTACACAGGCTCGGCTTCCACCGGACAGGCGATTGAGACCACCGTGGCTTCATCATCAAGCGGCAGTGGTAACGGCGCTCCCGGCGAAAAGCCCGACGGCAATCCCCCGGCGAAACCCGGAGAGAATTGATAATTTTGGTCGGGGAGATAGGTTAGTGTTTCCGAATTTAATTAATATAAATTGAATGTTCTTTTAAAGGCTCCCCCGCTTGCGGGGGAGCTGTCGCGTTAGCGACTGAGGGGGCAGACGCGTCCTGCAACGCCGCGTTTTGAACTGCAATGGATAGGTCGGCGTTATCGGAAACGTCTGCCCCCTCCGTCATTTCGCAGGGCGCTGAATTTACAATCACAGTTACTCCGCCTGCTCCTGTTCACGAGCATACCCCGGGCGAGGCGGTTAAGGAGAACTTCCACGACGCCGACTGCACAACTCCCGGCTCATACGACAGCGTAGTTTACTGCACAACCTGTAACGAGGAGCTCAGCCGCGAGACCGTTACAATCAAGGCAAAGGGACACACTCCCGGCACAGCGGTTCAGGAGAACTTCCACGACGCCGACTGCACACACCCCGGCTCATATGACAGCGTTGTTTACTGCACAACCTGTAGCGCGGAAGTAAGCCGCGAGACCGTTACAATCAAGGCAAAGGGACACACCCCCGGCACAGCGGTTCAGGAGAACTTCCACGACGCCGACTGCACACATGCAGGCTCATATGACAGTGTTGTTTACTGCACAACCTGCGGCGCGGAAGTAAGCCGCGAGACCGTTACAATCAAGGCAAAGGGTCACACACCCGGCACAGCGGTTCGCGAGAACGTTGTAAACGCCGGCTGCACAACCCCGGGCTCATACGACAGCGTTGTATACTGCACAACCTGTAACGCGGAAATCAGCCGTCAGACTGTTAACACTTCGGCGACAGGCCACAGAATCCGCTTTGTCGCTCAGGTTAACGCGACCGAGACCGCCGACGGCGTAAAGGCTCATTATGAGTGCCTCAACTGCCACGAGCTCTATTCCGACGCTGAGGGCAAAAACGAGGTAACAGCCGAGTCGCTGGTAATTCCCAAGCTCACTCCGGCTACAGAGCCCACAACAGAGCCCGAGCCCACTGTAGAGCCCACAACCGAGCCCGAGCCCACAACTCCCGTTCCCGGCGATTCGCTCACAATTAACGCTGTTTCAAACGTATTTACAGCAGATTCAAAGACATACACAGACACCGACGGCGACGGTATCCCCGACACAGTTACAATTATGTACTATGCCGACGTTAACGCTCTCCGTCTCCAGGCTATCCAGTTCGCACTGGTATTCGATCCCGACGTTCTCTCATTCGATCCCGCAAAGAACGGAGAGTATGATGAGGACATCGAAGATTACGACTATACAAACGTATTCCCCGTAGCTCTCGGCGCAGGCGACGTCACCGTTACACGTCCCGGCAGACTTAAGTTTGCAGTTGCCAACTACCTCGGCTTCCAGCTCAAAAAGAACGGCAAGCTCGTTCCCATCGCAAAGGTAGTTCTCGACATCGCAGAGGGCGCTACAGGCACAACCGACGTTGATATGCAGTTCGGCGTTGTCGCCTTCGTAGATCCCAAGACCGAGGAGGAGTACATCGTTTACTCCGACGCAAGCGGAATGAATCAGGAGATGTACGACGCAGTTACCGCAAACGGCGGTTCTATGTTCTCGGTAGTAGGCCACCGCGTTGTAATCGACGAGGGCAAGGACGCTACATGTACAGAGTCCGGCCTCACAGAGGGCAGCCACTGCGAAATCTGCGGCGAGGTTATCAAGGCTCAGGAGGTTATTCCGGCAAAGGGACACACCGCTGTTACAGATCCCAAGGTTCCTGCTACCTGCACAGAGACAGGCCTTACCGCAGGTCTCCACTGCTCGGTATGTAACGCTATCATCAAGGCTCAGACCGTTATTCCTGCAAAGGGTCACACCACGGTTGTAGATCCTGCCGTTCCGGCAACCTGCACAGAGCCCGGCCTTACACAGGGCAGCCACTGCTCGGTATGTAACGAGGTAATCGTTGCTCAGCAGGAGGTTAAGGCAAAGGGACACACCGAGGTTATTGATAATGCTGTTCCTGCTTCCTGCACACAATCCGGTCTTACACAGGGCAGCCACTGCTCGGTATGTAACGAGGTAATCGTTGCTCAGCAGGAGGTTAAGGCAAAGGGACACACCGAGGTTATTGATAATGCCGTTGCCGCAAGCTGCACGCAGTCGGGACTTACACAGGGCAGCCATTGCTCGGTATGTAACGAGGTTATCATTCCCCAGTCGGTTATCCCGGCAAAGGGTCACACCGCTGTTGTAGATCCTGCCGTTCCTGCTACCTGCACACAATCCGGTCTTACCGCAGGCAGCCACTGCTCGGTATGTAACGAGGTTATCGTTGCACAGCAGGTTATCCCGGCAAAGGGTCACGCCACTGTTATTGACCCTGCCGTTCCTGCTACCTGCACACAGTCCGGTCTTACACAGGGCAGCCACTGCTCGGTATGTAACGAGGTAATCGTTGCTCAGCAGGTTGTTAAGGCTCTCGGACATCTGGAGAGAATGGTTCCCGGATATGCTGCAACCTACACTTCCGCAGGCCTTACAGACGGTATATTCTGCGACCGCTGCAACGAGTGGGTAGTTCCTCAGGTTATTATCCCGAAGCTCAAGCCCGCTCATCTCATCGGCGACGTTAACCGCGACGGCAATGTTAACGTTCTCGACGCGGTGCTTGTTCAGAAGTACGCTGCCTCCAGGGCAACTCTTGACGACGAGCAGCTCTATATCGGCGATGTAAACGATGACGGCGAAGTAAATGTTCTTGACGCTGTTCAAATTCAGAAGTTCGCCGGAGAGAGAATTTCAGAGTTCAAGAAAAAGGCGTAATTTAAGCTTAATAATCAGCTATTGCTGTAGCAACAAACGGTCGGCTTTTTTGCCGGCCGTTTTTGTGGTTGAATTTAATGATTATTTGTGGTAAAATGTGTATATATTATAAAATCGAGGGGATTTTGTGAAAAAGAGATTATTTAAGGCTTTAGGAATTATCATCTGCGCCGCCGTGCTTCTTTCGGCAGTGCCGTTCGCGGCTTCCGCGCGGACAACCGATATTTACGTCAGCGCCGATGAAATTAACGAATACGGCGCGGCTTCGGCAATTCAGGACGCGCTTTCCACCGCCGCACAGCAGGGAAGCGAGTCAAACATTATCCGCGTCACCGTCGAGCCGGGCGAATACACGCTCGACTACACCCTGTTTATCTACGGCAACACTTGGCTTAAGCTTAACGGCGTAACGCTTTCGCGCGGTTCTTGGTGCGAAAATATGCTGAGAACCGGAGCAAATGACGGCACAGACTACGGCGTTACGGGCTATTACTACAAGAACATCACCATTGAGGGCGGCACGTTCGACGGCAAGCTCGGCAATCAGAACACCATGCTCAAAATTGCCCACGCCAAAAACTTCGTGATGAAAAACGTCGCCGTTAAAAACAACAAAGACGCCCATATGATGGAGGTCGCCGCGGTTGACGGCTTTACCGCAAAGAGCTGCGGCTTTTATAATCAGGTTACAAATACGGGCAACGGCAGCTACGAGGCTATCCAGTTCGACGTGCTCAAAAGCGGCAATATAAACGGCTGCCGCTCCGAGGATTTGTGTATGAAGAACGTCCTCGTTGAAAACTGCGTTTTCGACAACGTTCCGCGCGGCGTAGGCTCTCACACCGCCGTTCACAACAATCCGCACGACACGCTGATTATCAGGAACAACACCTTTACAAACATCGGCAGCGCCGCAATTCAGACGCTCGGCTGGACTAACAGCTCCATCACGAATAACACTATCGACAAAGCTCCGAGGGCGATTGCCGTTTATTCAATCTCGGGCGAGGGCAGCGGCACAATTCTGCCGAGTGTTTTCGCGGCTGAGGGCAACACCACGCAGCATTTTTCCGACGCTTACAAGGCGCAAAAGTCCAATATTTTGGTCGCGAACAACCTCATCACCAACTGCGGAATTATCGACGACAAATACGCTTCCTACGAAAAAGCCGCAATCACCGTTATGGGCTCAAAGGTTGTCAGCTCTCCGTCTTATTCGGGCGGCAGCGGCAAGCTTCCTGTCGGAGAGTATCCCTGCGACACCGTCACGGTCAAGAATAATCTTATCTATTCAAAAGCCGGCAGCGGCGTGCGCGTTGAGCATTCAAAGAACATCAGCGTTGACTCAAACGTTATGTTCCTCACCCAGACCACAGCTCCGCCGAACTACTACGGAGTTGTGTTCAGGGACGGCGTTAACCCTGCGAACATCACCAAAAACTACATCCAAAACGCCGCGGTAAACGGAATTCAAATCGACTCCTGCCTTGTGAATTACATCACAGGCAACGAGATTATCGGCACAGGCAAGTACGGAATCGGCACTTACACCTCAACCCTCGGCTTGATTTCAAACAACGACGTCCGCAATACAAAGACTGAGGGCATCAGTATTCTCGATTCCTCAAAGGTAAACACAGGTATTTCCGCGAACAGGGTGTCGGGCACAGGCTCGGGAATTCACATCGAATCGAAGTCCTCGGTTAAGCTGATTGAAAAGAACCTGACCTACAACTGCAAGTCGAATATCGACTACGCGTCGAGTATGCACCTCGTAACCGTCGGCACAAACTACACCGCGAACGCCGCGCTCACTACCTTTGCGGTCGACTCAAAGGCGGTTAACCTCAGCGTGGGCGAGTGCCGGCGAATCGGCAAGACCGTAACCCCCGTAAACGCGATTACAACCTTTAGCTACGCAAATTCAAACCCTTCCGCCGCGATTGTCGACAGCACAGGCAGAATTACCGCGAAAGCCCCGGGTACGACGAATATCACCGTCAAAAGCGCTAACGGCAAGGCGCTGATTATCACGGTCAATGTCGCGGCAAAACCGGCTGCGCTTGCAGGCGACGTTGACGGCGACGGCATTGTTACCTCGGCAGACAGCGCAGTGCTCGGCAACTACACCTCGGGTATTTACAGCGATAAGATTACCGCCGCAAATTCTGACGTGACAGGCGACGGAAAAATCACCGCTCTCGACAGAATTGTACTCACGAGGTACGTTGACAGAATGAGCGGCTACACAGCCCTTCCGCACGGCGCGGCAGGCACAGCGGCAAACGGCGCAGCCTTTTCGGTTGATACCGCCAAGACGGATGAATTCGGTGAGGTTGAAATCGGAATTAACCTGACTAAAAACCCGGGCATAGCGACCGCGGACTTTGATGTTGAATATAACTCAAATGTTCTCGAATTGACCGAAGTGGTTGACAATGAACTTTTAAGCGGCGCGGTCGCGGCACATTCGGACAAAATGCAGTCTCCGTACCGCCTGTCGTGGCAAAACGACGTCGCGCAAAGCGACAGTACCGCCATGGGAAAGCTCGTTACGATGAGGTTTAAGGTAAAAGAAAACGCCGAACCGGGTGTGTACAACATAACTGTCAACCCGAATACGGCAGAGGTTTACAATAGTGGTTTGTACCTTGTACCCTGCAACTTCACAAACGGCGCGGTTGAGATTGAGGACAGCGCAGAGCCGAAAACCGGTGACGTAGACCGAAACGGCATAGTTGACGCCGACGACGCGCTCCTGCTCCAAAAGCACATCGCAAGGTTCACCGACGGCGAAAAACCTCTCCTTGACGAGAGCGACGAGGAGACAATGACCATAGCCGACTTAAACCGCGACGGCAGCCTGACGGTAGGCGACGTTACAATGATTCAGCAGTATATCGCGGAAATCATTGAGTTTTAGAGTTAAGAGTTATGAGTTAAGAGTTGAATTATTTAGAGGAAATGTTTGTTCATAACCGTAGGGGCGGACCCATGTGTCCGCCCGGGCAACGTGAACCGTGTTTACCGTACAATCCGATTGTATCGCGATAAATGTACGTATAATTCAGCACACAAAAAGCGTTTGGAATTAAATGTTCTGTTCCTGTTCTACGGGCGGACACGCGGGTCCGCCCCTACAGTTGTTAAGGAAAAACAGCTTTATCGGAAACGCCGCCCCCTCCGTCACGGCATAAATGCCGTGCCACCTCCCCCAAAGCTAAAGCGTTGGGGGAGGCTTTAAAAGAGTGTTTATTTTTGCAATATTGATTCAATCGGGAGCTAAACGTTTCGGAACTGCAAACCTTTCTACCCGACCGAAATTTTCAATTATCCATTATCAATTATCAATTAAAAAAACTCCGCCTATCCAAACGGATAAGCGGAGAATTTTTATTTAAAAACTTATAAACTCAAGCGTTAAATCACTTGTTGTTTACAGCAGCCTGAGCGGCAGCAAGTCTTGCAATCGGAACACGGAAGGGTGAGCATGATACATAGTCAAGACCGATCTTGTGGCAGAACTCTACGGAAGAAGGATCTCCGCCGTGCTCGCCGCAGATACCAACGTGGAGCTTGGGATTAACGGGCTTGCCGAGCTTAATGGCAGTTTCCATCAGCTTGCCAACGCCTGTCTGATCAAGCTTAGCGAAGGGATCGTTCTCAAAGATCTTTGTATCGTAGTAAGCTGTGAGGAACTTACCTGCGTCGTCTCTTGAGAAGCCGAATGTCATCTGAGTAAGGTCGTTAGTACCGAAGCAGAAGAAGTCAGCCTCAGTAGCAATCTCGTCAGCTGTAAGAGCAGCTCTCGGGATCTCAATCATTGTACCAACCTCATATTCGAGATTTACGCCTGCAGCGGCGATCTCAGCGTCGGCGGTCTCAACAACAACCTTCTTAACGAACTTAAGCTCCTTAACCTCGCATACGAGAGGAATCATAATCTCGGGCTTAACGTTCCAGTCTGCGTGCTCCTTCTGAACCTCGATAGCAGCGCGGATAACAGCCTTTGTCTGCATCTTTGCGATTTCGGGGTATGTTACAGCCAGACGGCAGCCACGGTGACCCATCATCGGGTTGAACTCGTGGAGCGACTGGATAATAGCCTTGATGTCCTCTACGCTCTTGCCCTGAGCGTCAGCGAGCTTCTTGATGTCCTCTTCCTCGGTGGGAACGAACTCGTGAAGCGGCGGATCGAGGAAACGGATTGTAACGGGGCATCCCTCGAGAGCCTCGTAAAGAGCCTTAAAGTCGCCCTGCTGATAAGGAAGAATCTTATCGAGAGCAGCTTCTCTCTCCTCAACTGTATCTGCGCAGATCATCTCACGGAAAGCAGCGATTCTGTCCTCTTCAAAGAACATATGCTCTGTACGGCAAAGACCGATACCCTCAGCGCCGAGCTCTCTTGCCTTCTTAGCGTCAGCCGGTGTGTCTGCGTTTGTTCTAACCTTAAGTGTTCTGAACTTGTCAGCCCAAGCCATAATTCTGCCGAACTCGCCTGCGATTTCAGCGTCCTTAGTTGCGATAGCACCGTCGTAGATGTTACCTGTTGAGCCGTCGATTGAGAGGTAGTCACCCTCGTGGAACTCTTTGCCTGCGAGAGTAAACTTCTTGTTCTCCTCGTCCATAGCGATGTCGCCGCAGCCTGATACGCAGCATGTACCCATACCGCGGGCAACAACGGCAGCGTGTGATGTCATACCGCCGCGAACTGTGAGGATACCCTGTGAAGCCTTCATACCTGTGATGTCCTCAGGTGAGGTCTCAAGACGTACAAGAACAACCTTTTCGCCTCTTGCGTTCCATTCCTCAGCGTCCTCAGCTGTGAATACGATTTTACCGCAAGCAGCACCGGGAGAAGCGCCTAAGCCCTTACCGATGGGAGTAGCAGCCTTAAGAGCAGCAGTGTCGAACTGGGGATGGAGAAGTGTGTCGAGGTTACGGGGATCGATCATAGCAACCGCCTCTTCCTCTGTTCTCATACCCTCATCAACGAGGTCGCATGCAATCTTAAGAGCAGCCTGAGCTGTTCTCTTACCGTTTCTGGTCTGGAGCATATAGAGCTTGCCGTGCTCAACGGTGAACTCCATATCCTGCATATCTCTGTAGTGGTTTTCGAGAGTAGCGCAAACCTGTGTGAACTGCTCGAAAGCCTCGGGGAATTTCTCTGCCATCTGAGCGATAGGCATAGGAGTACGAACGCCTGCAACAACGTCCTCACCCTGTGCGTTTGTAAGGAACTCGCCCATGAGCTTCTTCTCGCCTGTAGCGGGATCACGAGTAAATGCAACGCCTGTACCGCAGTCGTCGCCCATGTTACCGAACGCCATTGACTGAACGTTAACGGCTGTACCCCATGAATAGGGGATATCGTTATCGCGGCGATAAACGTTCGCGCGCGGGTTGTCCCAAGAACGGAATACCGCCATAACGGCGCCCATCAGCTGCTCCTTGGGATCGTCGGGGAAGTCCTCTCCGATTTTAGCCTTGTATTCTGCCTTAAACTGAGAAGCGAGCTCCTTAAGGTCGTCAGCGTCAAGGTCAACGTCCTGTGTAACGCCCTTCTTAGCCTTCATCTCGTCGATGAGCTCCTCAAAGTACTTTTTGCCGACTTCCATAACTACGTCTGAATACATCTGGATGAATCTTCTGTAGCAGTCCCAAGCCCAACGGGGGTTGCCGGACATCTCTGCAATAGTGTTAACAACAGTCTCGTTAAGACCGAGGTTAAGGATAGTATCCATCATACCGGGCATAGAAGCTCTTGCGCCTGAACGAACCGATACGAGAAGGGGATTCTCCTTGTCACCGAACTTCTTGCCGGTGATTTCTTCCATCTTTACGATGTACTCGTTGATCTGACCCTGAATCTCGTCGTTGATCTTTCTGCCGTCCTCATAATACTGAGTACAAGCTTCTGTTGTAATGGTGAAGCCCTGGGGTACGGGGAGACCCATGCTTGTCATTTCCGCAAGGTTAGCGCCCTTACCGCCGAGGAGTTCACGCATGTTTGCGTTACCCTCTGAAAAAAGGTAAACCCATTTTTTTGCCATTTTGACAGTCCTCCTATTTTTTATTTCGGCTGCGGCAAAAGGGTGTTTTTGCCCTGATTTGCCTGCATGTATAAGCCTAAACCATATTATAACAAATTTTGCCGAAAATAGCTACATATTTTTGAAATTTTTTCTTCTAAAAAACACCTCTAAATTTTATTAATATTGTATAAAACGTGAAAATTGCCGTCTTTAGCGCTTTTTTTCTTATTTGGACTTAAAACGCAGATGTTTTGTGTAATAATAGTAACGTGTAATAAAGCGTGCGTTCGAAAATTGCCGAAATGTCACGCAAAAATATATAGGTAGGTGGCTTATGAGCAACTGCGCTGTTATCCTCGCGGGCGGCGAGGGTAAACGAATGAAGTCAAGCAAGCCCAAAACATTGTCTCCCGTACTCGGCAAGCCTATGCTTTTGTGGGTTATCTCGGCTGTAAGGGGTGCAGGCATTGACGACCTTTGCGTTGTAAAGGGCTTTAAGAAAGAGGATGTAGAGGAATTCCTCAGCACTCTCGATTTTAACGTAGAGAGCGTTTTTCAGGCGGAACGCCTCGGCACAGGCCACGCCGTAATGATGGCTAAGGACTTTTTGAAATCTCACGACGGCAACGTCGTTATCCTTAACGGCGACGCTCCGTTTATGACGGCTGAAACAATCAAAAATTCGCTCGAGCAGCATACAAAATCGGGCTGCGCGGCTACGGTAATTTCCGCAAGGGTGGACGATCCACACGGCTACGGCAGAATTGTCCGTGATACAGACGGAAGCCTTAAGGCGATTGTAGAGCACAAGGACGCTGACGAGGAGACGCTTAAAATTGACGAGGTTAACTCCGGCGGCTACTGGTTTGACTGCCAAAAGCTGTTAAGCGTGCTCGACAGAATCAAGTCCGACAACGCCGCAGGCGAGTATTACCTGCCTGACGCGATTGAGCTTTTGCTCAAGGACGGACAAAAGGTCGGAGCTTATACCGCCGAATGCAGCGACGCCGTGCTCGGCGCGAACGACCCGGCACAGCTTGAGGAGCTTAACCAAATCGCCGTTAAAAAGGGCTATGAGTGCAAATAATTTAATAAAAATATAAAACTACTTAAAAAGGGAACAAAGGAGTTTTACAATGAATTTTCACGGTAAGGACATCAAAATTTTCGCGGGTAATTCAAACGTAGATGTTGCCCAGGGTATCGCCGGTTGTCTCGGACTTCCGCTCGGCAAAAGCGACTGCACACATTTCTCTGACGGAGAAATCGCCGTTTCGCTTCACGAGTCGGTAAGAGGAAGCGACTGCTTTATTGTGCAGTCAACCTGCACCCCCGTTAACGACAACCTCATGGAAATGCTGATTATGATTGACGCCATGAAGCGCGCTTCGGCGGCGAGAATCACAGCGGTAATGCCCTACTTCGGCTATGCCAGACAGGACAGAAAAGCCAAGGCGAGAGATCCGATTTCGGCTAAGCTCTGCGCCGACATCATCACCACAGCGGGCGCTGACCGCGTGCTGACCATGGACCTTCACGCAAACCAGATTCAGGGCTTCTTTAACATCCCTGTTGACCACCTTCACGGCGCGGGAATCCTCGCCAACCATATGAAGGAGAAAATCGGCGGAAATTCCGACGATTATATCGTAGTTTCTCCCGACCTCGGCTCGGTTACACGTTCAAGAAACTTCGCTTCAAAAATCGGCACAAGCCTCGCTATCATCGACAAGCGCAGACCTAAGGCTAACGTTTGCGAGGTTATGAACATCATCGGTGACGCGAGAGGCAAAAAGGTTATCCTCGTTGACGATATGATTGACACCGCAGGCACACTCTGCAACGCGGCTAACGCGATTGTTGAAAAGGGCGGCGCTACCGAGGTTTACGCTTGCGCAACTCACGCCGTACTCTCAGGCCCGGCTATCGAGAGAATTCAGAACAGCGCGATTAAAGAGGTTATTCTGCTCGACACTATTCCGCTTCCCGAGGAAAAGATGATTGACAAGTTCACCGTGCTCCCCACAGCGCCCATCTTTGCCGAGGCTATCGCGAGAATTTACAACGACAAGCCCTTTACAGCGGCGTTCAGCTAATCAAAAAAACAATAAAATCTTTACATACAGGCGGACTTTATACAAGTCCGCCCTTGTGTGTTTTGCAAGGCAGGCAAAATTATGTTTGGTTTCAAAAAAACAGGCGGAGCGGTCGAGTACCTCGTTGTGGGGCTCGGCAATCCCGACAGAAAGTACGAGAATACGCGCCACAACTGCGGCTGGCTGGCTCTCGATTATATCGCGGAGAAGAATTCCTGTCGCGTCAACCGCATAAAATATAAAAGCTACACAGGCGAGTGCGTAATCGGCGGGAAAAAGGTTATGCTGATGAAGCCGACCACCTATATGAACAACAGCGGTCAGGCGGTTGTTGAGGCGATGAATTTTTACAAAATTCCGCCCGAAAACGTGATTGTTATTTTCGACGATATCTCGCTCGACGTCGGCAAAATGCGAATTCGCGCGAAGGGCAGCGACGGCGGTCAAAAGGGAATGCGCAGCATTATCTACCTCAGCGGCAGCGATACTTTTCCCCGAATTAAAATCGGAATCGGCGCAAAGCCAAATCCCAACTGGGACTTGGCTGACTGGGTATTGTCGAAGTTTACGTCCGACGAGCGAAAACAGCTTGACAAGATGTTTGAAAACGCGAACAGCGCTGTAGAGCTGATTATCGGCGGAAAAATCGACCGCGCGATGAATATGTACAATTGATATGAAAAAGGTTGATCTTGAAAAACGCTACAACTTAATAGACGCGCTCAGGGGATTTGCGCTCGTAAATATGATTGTGTTCCACTTTTGCTACGACATATTTATGATTTACGGCTTAAATACCAAATGGGCGTCTGCTCCGCTCGTAATCGCGTGGGAGAGGTTCATCTGCATCTCCTTCATCCTGATTTCGGGCGTTTGTCTGCATTTCTCAAACCACCCGTACAGGCGGGGAATTATCATAAATTTATGCGGATTTTTGATAACCGTAGTCACGTTTTTCGCCATGCCCGAACAGGCGGTTTGGTTCGGCGTGCTCAATTTAATCGGTACGTCAATGCTGATTACCGCCGCGCTCAGGGGCTTGTTCGATAAAATCAATCCCTTCCTCGGCTCAGTGCTTTCACTGCTCTGCTTTGCGGTGTTCTACGGCGTTCCGGAGAGGTATATCGGCTTTTTTAATATCAAGCTGTTCGACTTGCCCGACTTTTTCTATCAGTTCAAATATGTAGCCTTCATCGGCTTTCCCGACAGCGGTTTCCGCTCGTCCGACTACTTTCCGGTAATCACGTGGATTTTCGTCTACATCCTCGGATATTTCCTTTGGAGAATTATAAAGCAGTACAGCAAGGAAAATATTTTCAGGCAAAGGGTGTATTTCCTCGACTTTTTGGGCAGACATTCGCTGCTGATATATATGCTCCACCAGCCGCTGCTGATGGGAATCTGCTTTCTTATTTTCGGACATTTTTAATCATATTTATAATCAGGTAATTTATGACATACAAAATGGATTTTCTCACTTCCGTGCTAAAGGGCAGCGCGCCTTTTGACACGCTGAAAAAGAGCATAAAAAACGGCAGGTCGCTCTGTGCGGCAGGGCTTTCCGCCGTCAACAAGGCTAACATAATATTCGCGCTGTGCCGCCAAAAACAAGCGCCGGCGCTGTGCATAGCTTCCGACGAAAAGGAAGCCCAAACCCTGTGCAACGACCTCTGCTGCATGGGGCTAAAGGCGCTTGTCTATCCGGTGCGCGACTACAACTTCATCGACCTGCAAAGCCGCTCGCGCGAGTACGAGCACCAGCGCTTAAAGGCGCTTTTGCGGCTCAGCGAGGGCGAGTGCGACGTTGTAATCGCCTGCCTTGACGCAGCATCCCAGCTCACCGTGCCCAAGCGCGTTTTGCTCGACACCTCGGTGGTGTTTGAGCAGGGCAGGGAAATCCCTGTCGAAAAGGCGGTCAGGGCTTTAACCCTGCTCGGCTACGAGCGCTTTGACGCGGTTGACGGCGAAGGCCAGTTCTCGCTCAGGGGCGGAATTTTGGACTTCTTTATGCCCGACTCAAAGTACCCCGTCCGCGCCGAATTTTGGGGCGACGAAATCACCGATTTAAGCTACTTTGACATCGAGAGCCAGCGCCGTTTTGAAAAGGCAGGCACAATCCGCCTTACCCCCTCGGCGGAAATTATCATTGAGGACAAAAACGCGCTTGCGGACAAGATTGTACATCAGGCGTCGCTTCTGCGCGGTAAAAATATAGTAAAGCCGCGTGAAAAGCTGTACGCCGAGGCGGAGCTTATCCGCTCGGGCGCGGCTATTCCGAACGCCGACAAATTCATCGGTCAAATCTACGACAAGCCCGAGTGCCTGTTCGATTACTTCGAGCGCGACTCGCTGATTTTTATTTCGGAGTATTCAAACGTCCGCGACCGCGGAAAGATGATGGACTTTCAGAGCGCCGAAGCGCTAAAACAGGGCTTTGAGGACGGCGTGCTCTGCCGCGGCTTTGACCGCTTTACGCTGACCTTAAACGAGTGTATGGAGCTTTTCGAGGCTCACGGCGTAATTTTGCTCGAAAACTTCATCCACGGCAGTATAGATTTGAAGCTCGGCGAGGTCGTCAGCTTTAACTCAAAACAGCTCAGCGCGTGGAACGGCTCGTACAAACAGCTCCGTGAGGACATCGACGGCTTCTGCGCCTCGGGCTATTCGGGCGTTGTTTTGGCAGGCACTGAAAAGGCGGCAAAAAAGCTGTGCGAAACCTTGATTTCCGACGGTTACAACGCTGAATTTTCGGAAAATCTCAGCGCCGTAACGGACAAAAAAATACACCTTATGAGCGGAGCTTTAAGTGCAGGCTTTGAGCTGCCGAACGAAAAATTCTTCCTCATAAGCTACGGACAAACCGCCTACCGCCCTGAAAAACTGCGCAGAAAACGCAAAAAAGAGGGCAACGAAATTTACAGCCTTTCCGAGCTTTCGCCGGGCGATTACGTCGTTCACAACGTCCACGGAATCGGCATTTTCAGCGGAATCCGCAAAATCGACACCCACGGAATTACCAAGGACTACATCAAAATCGACTACGCCAAGGGCGACGTGCTTTACGTGCCCGTAACCCAGCTTGATATGGTGGCAAAGTACATCGGACCGCGCGAAAATTCAAGGGTGAAGCTAAACCGTCTCGGCTCTCCCGAGTGGCAAAAGGCAAAGGCGAGGGTAAAGTCTTCGGTCAAGGACATCGCAAAGGAGCTAATCGCGCTTTATGCCGCGAGAATGAAGGCGAAGGGTTATGCCTTTTCTTCCGACAACGAGTGGCAGCGCGACTTTGAGGCAGGCTTTGAGTACGAGGAAACCCCAGATCAGATTATCTGCATTGACGAGATTAAGCACGATATGGAGCGCAGTGTGCCGATGGACAGATTGCTCTGCGGCGACGTCGGCTTCGGCAAGACCGAGGTCGCCCTGCGCGCGGCGTTCAAGTGCGTTTCCGACTCCAAGCAGTGCGCCCTGCTCTGCCCGACGACAATTCTCGCGTGGCAGCATTACCAGACAGTCACCAAGCGCTTTGAGGGCTACCCTATAAGGGTTGAGCTGCTCTCGCGCTTCCGCACTCCCAAACAGCAAAAGGAGATTTTACAGCGGCTTAAGCGCGGCGAGGTCGATATGGTAATCGGCACACACCGCCTTGTGCAAAAGGACGTGGTTTTCCGCGACTTGGGGCTTGCGATTATCGACGAGGAACAGCGGTTCGGCGTGGCACAAAAGGAGCGCTTTAAGGAGCTTGTAAAGAACGTCGATGTGCTCACTCTATCGGCAACCCCGATACCGAGGACGCTCAATATGGCTATGAGCGGACTGCGCGATATGAGCGTGATCGAGGAAGCGCCGCTCAACCGTCAGCCTGTTCAGACCTACGTTTTAGAGCACGACGACGCGATTATTTACGAAGCTGTAAGGCGCGAGCTCAGAAGGGGAGGACAGGTGTTCTACCTTCACAACAACGTCGAGACAATCGAGAGCTGCGCGCGGAGAATTCGCGAGGCAATTCCCGAGGCGAAAATCGCCATCGGCCACGGAAAAATGAGCGAGCAGCAGTTGTCCGAGGTCTGGCGGCAAATGCTTGAGCAGGAGATTGACATTCTCGTTTGCACAACAATCATCGAAACAGGCGTGGACTTGCCCAACGCGAACACGCTTATCATAGAAAACGCTGACTGTATGGGACTTTCACAGCTCCATCAGCTGCGCGGCAGAGTGGGCAGGAGCGCACGCAGAGCCTATGCGTACTTTACGTTCAGGCGCAGCAAGGTGCTCACCGACATTCAGCAAAAGCGCCTTGCCGCAATCAGGGAGTTCACCGAGTTCGGCAGCGGCTTCAAAATCGCCATGCGCGACCTCGAGCTGCGCGGCGCAGGCAACATTATGGGCGCTCAGCAGCACGGTCATATGGAGAGCGTCGGCTACGATATGTATTTAAAACTCCTCGGTGAAGCCGTAGGCGAGGAGCGCGGCGACGAGCAAAAGACCAAGGACCTCGATTGCCTTATCGACATCTCGGTTGACGCGCACATTCCCGAATATTACGTCGAGAGCCTTACGCTCAGGCTCGACGTTTACCGCCGTATCGCGGACATCCGCAATCCCGACGACGCATCTGACGTCCGCGCCGAGCTCAAAGACCGCTTCGGAGAGCTGCCCGAGTCGGTCGAGGGCTTAATCGACATCGCGCTTATCCGCAACAAGGCGTACTCCATGGGCGTTTACGAAATCCGCCAAAACGACTCGGCAATTTTGCTCTACGTCAAGGAAATCAAGTCGCCTGCCGTAGCGGATTTGCTCATAGCGCTCAACGGAAAAGCCATGCTCAGCGCCGGAACAAAGCCGTATTTGTCGGTAAAATGTGATAAAGACGCTGATCCGGTCGGAGTTTTGAAGAAGATTTTTAAAATATGATTGGTGATTTTCGATAAATTTTTAATAAAATGTAGACATCGCCGAAAAAATTGTGTATAATCATATTGTATGCACCCATATGATAATGGGAATTTAGGCTTAAAGGATGGTATAAAAATATGAGATCCGCAATCAAAACAGGTTCACTGCTTTTGGCTGTTGTAATGCTCTTCAGCGCGATTTTTGCCGCAGGATGCAGCTTCAGCCCCGAGTGGTCTTACAAAACAAGCGAAAAACAGCTTCCTATCGGCGTTTACATCTACGCTCTCAGAGCCGCTTACGGCGAGGCTGAGACTAAAGCCAAGGAGCTTGAGGATTACGACAGCACCAAGGACAGCTGGCTCGATATGGAAATTGAAATTCATGACGGCGAAAAGGGCGTTGCGCGCGACCTCATCAAGAAAGAGGCTGAGGAAAACTGCCTTAAGTACCTCGCTGTTGAAAACGAGCTCAAAAACTTAAGCGCAACTCCCGACTCGGCTCAGCTTGATTCTTCAAGAGAGCAGTCAAAGACATACTGGGAGGTAGGTCCCTACGCTTCATACGGTCAGATTTCTCCGATGAAGAACGAGCTTGAAAAGTACGGCGTATCATACGACAGCTTTGCTTATGCTACCGCTGATTATTCGGTAAATTACAGCACTCTCTTCGCGGCTCTCTATGCCGAGGGCGGCACACAGGCTGTTTCCGACAGCGAGCTCACAAAGTTTGTTGAGGACAACTACGCGGATTATTCATACTTCTCCGTACCTCTCTATAAATCGGACTCGACCGACACCACCACCGGACAGGCGACAAGCACAGCCCTCTCCGACGATGAAAAGAAGAAGATTACCGACGAGCTCACAGGCTACGTTAACTCGATCAACGACGGCAAGGCTTACGCTGATGTTGTCGAGGAGTATATGAAGGCTAACAACGTTACCGAAAATCCCTCAAAGGACAACGTTGAGTTTAAGGACGATTTCTCCGCAGGCGACGAGGTCAAGGCTGCTTACGATAAGCTCCAGACCGGCAAGGCTTCGCTCGTTACCGTAGGTCAGGACACAACAGCTACACTTTACGTTGTATATAAGAAGGACATCAAGGCTGACGCCGCAAAGCACGTTTCCGAAAACCGCGCAAGCGTTCTCAGCAAGATGAAGACCGACGACTTTGACGCTTATATCAAGCAGCTTGTTGAAAAGCTCGAATACGAGAAGAGCCCCGCGGTTGACAAGTACGATCCCAAGATGTTCTTTGTAGCGGTACAGCCCACCACAGCGGCTGACGCAGGCAGCAGCGATTCCGACAGCTCAGCGGCAGAGAGCAGCGACACAGACAGCTCGGCGGCAGAGAGCAGTAATTCGGAAAGCTCGGCTGAGAGCAAGGCGGAATAATAGTAAATTTTCAGGGAAGAACAATACAAAACTCAAAACAAAGCTATTTGCTAAGAGGTGATTTTGTATGAAAAAATATTCAAAGATTATCGCGGTAATTTGCGCGGTGTTTATGTGCCTAAGCGTTTGTATGTTCAGCGTTTACGCGGACAATGAGTCGGGCGCTCAGCCTGCCGACCCCGGTCAGGGCAGCGAAAGCCAGTCCTCACAGGGCGGCGGCGACCAGAGCGATGTTCCCTATGTTCCTGAGTCGGATCCCGGTCAGGGCGGCGGCGAGTCGCAGTCATCCGACGTTCCGTATATTCCCGAGCAAGACCCTGCTTCGTCATACGACGACGGCGGTCAGGGCGGTGGATATGACAGCCAGACCTCGTATGAGAGCAGCTACAACGACGGAAACAGCGGAAGCAGCGTTTACTATGACAGCGACGGCAACAGCTACTCTAACCAGAGCGATGTTTATGTCGGCGGCGGTCAGAGCTACCAGCCTCCCGTCAGCACAGCCCCTCCGGCGGCTCTTTACGATACCGATAAAAAAATCGACGTTAAGGAGCTCTCCAAAAACGACTGGGGAGATATCGCAAAGCTGCTCAAAAACAGCGGCCAAACCGACAGCAGCGGCGGAGCGGACGACTTCGCGTTTATTCAGAAAAACACCAGCAAGACCGATAACGGCCACTGGATTATCATCGCGGGTATCGCCTGCATTACGCTCAGCGTAGTCGGCTTCGGCTACCTGATAATTTCAAATATTATCAAGCGCAGAAAGATTAAGGCAGGCAACATCAGCCGCTCAACACCCGGCAAATCCGCAAATCAGTACCGCTCAAACGACGACTACAACGACGGCTACGGCTCAGGTGGCTCAGGCGGCTCAGGCTACAAAAAGTCCGCGCCCAAGCAGGCAGAAAAGAGAAGCTCATCGTCACGTCACAGCGGCGGAAGAAGATACAGATAAGAACAAAAAGGCGGTCAGTGACCGCCTTTTTATAATTGAAAATTGAAAGTTGAAAGTTGAAAATGGAGAATTAAGGGCGGGACAAATGCACTCGATTTAAAGCCTCCCCCGACACTTTGTTTCGGGGGAGGTGGCACGGCATTTATGCCGTGACGGAGGGGGCAGACGTTTCCGATATCGCCAACCTATCCGTTACAGTTGTAGGGGCGAGCATTGCTCGCCCGCGGGCGGACACACGGGTCCGCCCCTACGGTGTATATTAAATGTTTATATTGATTTAAAATGTTGGCGGTATCGTAAACGTCTGCCCTCAGTCGGCTAACTTATAGCTTTTTTCTGTCAAAAAAACGGTTTTTTCACCGAAATAACGCGAGTTTACAGGGCTATTATTCCTCAACGTAATAATGGCCTTGTTTTTTTGGTTATTTTTTATAAAAAATACACTAAAAATTAGTTTGAAAATTTTTGAATTTGCTTGAAATCACCATAATTTTTTGGTATGATATATATTAGATATATGTATTAGTTTGTAAAATTCAATTTTTACTATAGGAGTTGGATTTATGAATTACAGCTTCAATGATGAACGCAGCCTGACCGCACGCTTCTTTGACGGCGACGCGGCTACGGCTTATGAATATTTCGGAGCGCATACTGAGAACCGCGACGGCAAAAACGGCGTTGTTTTCAGGGTTTGGGCGCCCAACGCGCAGAGCGTTGCGGTGGTCGGCAGCTTTAACAACTGGAACAAGGGCACTGACTATATGAGCAAAACCGGCGACGGTGTTTGGGAGCTCTTTATCGAGGGCGAGCTTTTGGGCGAGTCCTACAAGTTCTGCATCGAAACGCCTTGGTTTGAAAAGATTATGAAGTCCGACCCCTTCGCTTTTTACGCGGAAAAGCTTCCCGACAATGCGTCTGTCGTTCACGACCTTTCGGGCTATGAATGGCAGGACGGCGCATGGCTTGAGCACAGGCGGACTACCGACTCGCTCAAAGCCCCGATGAACATTTATGAGGTTCACGCAGGCTCGTGGAAGCGCAACGAGGACGGCAGCTTTTACACCTACCGCCAGCTCGCGGATGAGCTCACAGCCTACCTGAAAGAAATGCACTACACCCATGTTCAGTTTATGCCGCTAATGGAGCACCCCTACGATTTGAGCTGGGGCTTCCAGACGACCGGCTACTACGCCGCGACCTCGCGCTACGGCACTCCCGAGGACTTGATGTACCTGATTGACAGGCTCCATCAGGAGAACATCGGCGTAATTATGGACTGGGTTCCCTCGAACTTCCCCAAGGACAGCTTCGCGCTGGAGCGCTTTGACGGCACTCCGCTCTTTGAGAGCGAGGATCCCAAGCTCGGTGAACGCCCGTCGTGGGACACCTGCCTTTTCGACTTTAACAAGCCCGAGGTACTCAGCTTTTTGGTATCATGCGCGGTATTTTGGATTAAGACCTACCACATTGACGGTCTGCGCGTCGGCGCGTTGTCCTCAATGCTCTACCTCGACTACGGCAAGGAAAAGGGCGAGTGGTCGCCAAACAAATTCGGCGGCAAGGAAAACTTAGAGGCAATCGACTTTGTAAAGCGCTTAAACACCGCGGTTCATATGTTCTGCGAGGGTGCTTTGATGTTCGCGGAGGAGACCACCTCGTGGCCTAAGCTGACGCATAAAATCGTCGACGGCGGTCTCGGCTTTGACTACAAGTGGAACCGCGGCTGGATGAACGATATGCTCAATTATATGACGCTTGACCCGCAGTGGAGGCCGTTCAACCACGACAATTTGACGTTCAGTTTTTTCTACGCTTTTTCCGAGCACTTTGTTCTGCCGGTATCTCACGACGAGGTTTCTCCCGGCAAGGGCTCGATTTTAAGCAAAATGCCCGGCAACGACGGCGATCGCCTTGCAGGGCTGAGGGCGTTTATCACCTATATGTACGCCCACCCGGGCAAAAAACTCACCTTTATGGGCACCGAAATCGGTCAGCTCGACGAGTGGGATGTCGACGGAATTGTCGACTGGGAGTTCCTCGACAGCAAAAACCACGCCCAGCTCCAGGTGTTCTTCAAAACGCTCAACAAATTCTACGTCGACAACAAGCCGTTCTATGAGCGCGACGCAATCTGGAAGGGCTTCGACTGGATTCACCACGACGACTACACCAACAGCGTAATCGCGTTTAAGCGCACCGACGAGAGCGGAAACGAGATTATCGCGGTGTGCAATTTCAGACCGGTCAAGCACGAAAAGTACTTTATCGGCGTGCCGAGGTTCGGCATTTACGACGAGGTTTTCAACTCCGACGACGTCGATTTCGGCGGTTCGGGAGTTGGCAACGGAACGGGTATTGAGCCTGTTCTTATGAAAATTCACGGCTGCAATCAGGGGCTTTCGCTGACCTTGCCGCCAATGGGCGTAATCTACCTCAAATGCAGGCAGGTTTAAGGTCAACAAGGCACTGAATAAATACACAAAGAATAAAAATTTATAATATTGGAGGTATTTGCATGCAAATGTTCCCAAAACAGGAAGTAGTGGCAATGCTGCTTGCCGGCGGTCAGGGCTCGCGCCTGGGCGTGCTGACCAAGAAGCTTGCCAAGCCCGCTGTTCCGTTTGGAGGAAAGTACCGTATTATCGACTTTCCGCTTTCAAACTGCGTAAATTCGGGCGTTGAAGCTGTTGGTATCCTTACCCAGTACCAGCCGCTTATCTTAAACGAGTACATCGGTAACGGCCAGCCTTGGGATCTGGACGGAATGCACTCGGGCGTTAACTGCCTCAGCCCTTATCAGGCAATTCAGGGCGCAGACTGGTATTCGGGTACTGCTAACGCTATCTATCAGAACATCAACTACATTGAGCGCTATGATCCCGACTATGTTGTAATCCTCTCGGGTGACCACATCTACAAGATGGACTACAACAAAATGCTTGAGTATCATAAGGAAAAGAACGCTGCCTGCACCATCGCGGTTATCGACGTGCCGATGGAGGAGGCTTCGCGCTTCGGCATCCTCAACACCTACGAGGACGGCGAAATCTATGAGTTTGATGAAAAACCCGAGCATCCCAAGAGCACTAACGCTTCTATGGGTATTTACATTTTCAGCTGGAATGAGCTCAGAAAGTACCTTACCGAGGACGCAGAGCTTGAAACTTCAAGCCACGACTTCGGCAAGGATGTGCTTCCGGCTATGCTGAACGCAGGCGAGAGGATGTTCGCCTATCCGTTTGAGGGCTACTGGAAGGATGTAGGTACAATCGACAGCCTTTGGGAGGCTAACATGGACCTGCTCGATCCCAAGGTAACTCTTGACCTTAAGGACATTTATTCGCGCAATCCGATGATGCCGCCGCACTATGTTTCTCCCGACGCGAACATTCAGAACTCACTTATCGCTGACGGCTGTAACGTAGAGGGTAACCTCGAGTTCTCAATTCTTTTCTCGGGCGTTACGGTAGGCAAGGGCGCTACGATCAATTCCTCAATCATTATGCCCGGCGCGGTTATTGAGGACGGAGCAAGCGTTCAGTTCGCGATTGTTGCCGAGAACACCGTTATCGGCAAAAACGCAAAAATCGGTCAAAGACCTGAGGAGGTCGAGGACCGCGACAACTGGGGCATCGCGGTAATCGGTGAGAACACCGTAATCGCGGAAGGCGCGGTTGTTAAAGCAAAAGAAATGATTGACAGCGAGGAGGTTGCAGGTAATGAGAAGTAATGATGTACTTGGTTTGGTTTTTGCCGACACTATGAGCGACAAAATTCCGGAGCTTTCGGCTTCCCGTACGGTTGCCAGCATCCCCATCGGCGGAAAGTACAGACTGATTGACTTTGTGCTTTCGAATATGTCAAACTCTGGTATCAACAACGTCGGAATTATCGCAAAGAGCAACTTTTTATCGCTCACCGACCACGTAGGCTCGGGCAGCGCTTACGACCTCTCTAAGAGAAGAAGCAATCTTACCCTGCTCACTCCCTACGACGGAAAGAATTTTTCCAACGAAATTGAGACAGTATATAATATGCACGGATATATCGACCACTGCCGCGAGGAGTATGTTCTGCTCTCACCCGGCAACGTTGTTTCGAACTTCGACTACAACGCTCTGTTCGATTTCCACTCAAAGCACGACGCCGACGTAACCTTCGTTTACAGACACGGAGTTGTTCCCAAGGAGTACGTTCGTCCGCTCACCGTCGAGACCGACGCCGACGGCAAGGTGACAGAGGTTAGAATCACCCCTGAAATCGGCGATCAGGAGGTTAACCAGGTTTACGGCTCAATGCTCATCAAAAAGTCCGTTCTTATGGAGGAGGTTCGCAACGCGCTGAGCCTTAACCAGCTCGATGCTAAGCGCCACATCCAGAGCGTGCTTGACAAATACAAGGTTTACGCCTTTGAAAACACCGGCTACACCGCGGTTATTTCCTCAATCAATTCGTACTTTGAATTCAATATGGATTTGATGAAGAAGGAAGTCCGCGATTCGCTCTTTAACCCCAAGCGTCCTATCTATACTAAGGTTAGGGACGACGCTCCGTCTCGCTACGGTCTTGACAGCAGGGTTAAAAATTCAATTATCGCCCAGGGCTGCGTTATCGACGGCGAGGTTGAAAACTGCGTAATCTCCAAGGGCGTTTATGTAGGCAAGGGTGCTAAGCTTTCAAACTGCATTATTATGCAGGATACAAAAATCGGCAACGACACCAAGCTCAACTATGTTATCATCGACAAGGACGTTACCGTTAAGGACGAGCGTTCGCTGATGGGCTACGATTCCTACCCGATTTATATAGCCAAAAAATCTGTTGTTTAATGCTGACAAGCGTTGCAAGAGTGAGATTAGGAGGAAAATAAAATGAGAATATTATACTGCGCTTCAGAGGCAAATCCATTCTGCGGCAGCGGCGGACTTGCCGACGTTGCGGGCAGCCTTCCGCACACCTTATGCAGAAAAGGTCAGGATTGCAGAATTGTTGTTCCGCTTTACGGCACAATCAATCAGGACCTCAAAAACCAGATGAACTTCATCACAAACTTTACCGTTCCCGTTGCTTGGCGTCACCAGTACTGCGGCCTTTTCTGGGCACGCTGGAACGACTGCACCTACTACTTTATCGACAACGAGTATTACTTTAAGCGCGGCACGCTCTACGGTCACTATGACGACGCCGAGAGATTTGCGTTCTTCTCACGAGCAATCCTCGAGATGCTGCCTTATATCGACTTCCATCCCGATATCATCCACGCCAACGACTGGCAGACTGCTCTTGTTCCCACATACTACTATCTGTTCTATTCGCACAGACCGTGGTACTACAACATCAAGAGCCTGTTTACCATCCACAACATCCAGTATCAGGGCGAGTACGGCTGGGAGGTTAATACCGAGTGCGTAGGTATTCCTGCAAGCGAGACCAAGATTTTGGAGATGAACGGCAAGCTCAATATGATGAAGGGCGCTATCGAGACCTCAACAAGAGTTTCGACCGTATCTCCGAGCTACGCGGCTGAAATTAAAGACCCGTGGTACAGCTGGGGACTTCACGACGAGCTCAATCTCCGTCACTACAAGCTCTGCGGTATCAAGAACGGCATTGACATTGCGAGCTACGATCCCGCGACCGATTACCAGATTTACCGCAACTACACCAAGGAGGATATGAGCGGCAAGGGCGAGTGCAAACGCGCTCTGCAGGAGAGACTCACCCTCGAGGTTAACTGGAGTATTCCGCTTGTTGCTATGGTTACACGCCTTGTATCTCACAAGGGTCTCGACCTCGTTCGCATGGGTCTTGAGGAGCTTATGAACACCGAGAATATGCAGTTCGTAATTCTCGGCTCGGGCGACAAGGAGTATGAGGACTACTTCAACTATATGCAGGCTAAGTACCCCGGCAGACTTATCTTCTGCCACGGCTTCGTACCCGAGCTTGCACGTAAGATTTACTCAGGCGCCGACATCTTCCTTATGCCTTCGGCTCAGGAGCCCTGCGGTCTTTCCCAGATGATCGCTCTGCGCTACGGCACTATCCCCGTAGTTCGCGAGGTCGGCGGTCTTAAGGACTCTGTATTCGATTCTGCCGACAACTACGGCAACGGCTTTACGTTCAAGAACTACTACACCGCGGATATGCAGCACGCTGTTCGCCGCGCGTTGTGGGGAATTCAGGACGACCAGGGCTGGCACCAGCTTATGTGGCGCGCAATGATGAGCGACAACAGCTGGGAGCGTTCGGCTCAGGATTATATCAACGTTTACAGCGATACCTTAAATTGGAACTGATGTAAGCTAAATTCGCCTGACGGCGAGCTAAATTACAGCTTGCGCTGTAGCTAAATTGTTCCCTTCGGGAACAGCTAAATTTGCTTTGCAAGCTGATAGAAAAATTAAACGCTTCCGTTCTTTCGGAAGCGTTTTTTCTTTTACCATTTAAAGCCTCCACCGTCGCGAAGCTACGGGGGAGGTGGCACGGCATTTATGCCGTGACGGAGGGGGCAGACGCAGGATTTATCGCTAAGTAAATCTTCGGGAATTAAACTTATTGACAAAACAAAACCTACGTTCTCGACTTGCGCACCGCCGCCGCGGTCGGAGGGGGCAGACGTTGCAATTACCGTCTACCTCTTCTTTACAATCGTAGGGGCAGCCCTTGCGGCTGCCCTCATTTAACCAGCGTATATGTCAACGCATTTGTTTTGAATTTTCAGGTGTAAGGTTCATATCCTATTCATAATGTCCGCGACAGGCGATGATTATAACGCTGTTATCATACAGAATAGACATCGACCATAATGTGCTGATTATTTCCTGTAAGGGACACTATGAGGATTTATGATTTCACCCCGATTCACAACTGTGAATTGGGGTGGTTTTCTTTAGTCCGTATTCGATTTTTTGATGAATGAGCAAATGATGTAGTAAAAAGGGATTGTCAGGAAAACAATCCAGCCTGCCGACCAGCCGCCACATATATTAAAATAACCGAAAATAACATATGCCGCAGTGACAAGTACCGGGAAGGCGAAGTGAGAGGGATTGCGCTTGAATATCGCGTCAACCAGCGAGTAGTACAGCGGAATTGATAAGAAGCAAATCCAGCTAAGCGCCCAGCCAAAGCAAAGTCCGCTGAAGCCCCACGCAAGGAACGCCGCTATGGCGATTGCCCAGAACGGAAAGAGATTAAAAGCTTTGTGAGTTGGGTTTGAGTGATGCGCGTTTTTAAGCTCCTCGTCAACCATTACGTTGCCATTCTCGTTGGTATAAACGCGCTGCTTTCCGTTTTCCTTTACGTTCACGCCGTTCCAGCCGACGTGTACTTCATCGCCGTGCTTTTCATAAACGTTAACTCCGTCCTTAAATGAGATGTGAACGCGGTCGCCGTCCTTGCCGTTAACGTGGATTCCGTTTTTAAATGAGACTCTGTCATATTTATAGTAGGTGGTGTTTTCATCGGGTTCAAATTCCGTTTTGCTGTCATCGGGGCTTTCTTTCTGTTCAGACTCGTCTGACTCGGATTCAGGTTTTTCTTCCTGCGCCGCTTCGGGCTTTTTGCCGGTCAAAAGTTCATCAAGGCTTATGCCGTAAAGCTCAGCCAGGCGGATTAGGTTATCGGTATCGGGCGACGCCTCTGAGCGCTCCCATTTAGATACCGCCTGACGGCTTACGCCGATTTTCTCCGCGAGCTCCTCTTGACTGAGTCCGCTATCTTTTCTGTATTTTAAAAGCCTGTTTGCTGTCTCAATATTCATAATTGTACCTCCTTTTTCTAACCACATTATACACGCAACTGCTCCGATTGCGCCATACATTTTGCTTTACAATGTGAGCAACCTTTGGTTGCGACGAGGGCAGCCCTTGCGGCTGCCCTCATTTAACCAGCGTATATGTCAACGCATTTGTTTTGAATTTTCAGGTGTAAGGCTCATATCCTATTCATAATGTCCGCGACAGGCGATGATTATAACGCTGTTATCATTCACTGTGTAAACCAGTCTGTGTTCTTCATCAATACGTCTGCTCCACAAACCTGATAAATTACCCTTAAGCGGTTCGGGCTTTCCGAGACCATCAAAGGGATTTCGGGAAATATCTTTGATGAGCGTATTTATCCGTTTAAGATTCTTTTTGCTTTCTTTTTGCCAGTAGAGGTAATCTTCCCAAGCGTTAAAACCCCATTGAATAGTTTTAGTATTCATTTTTTAGTCCTCTATTAGTTCGTGCTCTGCAAGCTCAAGATTGCCCTCTTTA
>Ga0256407_10000793_pt1 | contig 71354 bp, 66 predicted proteins | sample RumenRJG_04DNA_FD_193489 | JGI IMG/M metagenome (GOLD analysis project Ga0256407, IMG submission 193489) | Bovine rumen microbial communities from Lethbridge, Alberta, Canada - RJG_04 | ecosystem: Host-associated > Mammals > Digestive system > Stomach > Rumen | place: Canada: Alberta... | reverse complement strand
ACCGCAACTACCCTGAGGTTGCGGTAATCCATGACGCGTTTCGAGAAGAAGGTCTGGCTCTCTAGCCCTACAATGCACGGCGACGAGATCAAGTATGTCACCGAGGCTTACGAAACCAACTGGATGAGCACCGTCGGCGCTAACATCAACGAGGTCGAACGACTCGCCGCCGAGAAGGTCGGCTGCAAGTACGCCGTCGCACTCTCTGCCGGCACCGCCGCACTCCATCTCTGCACAAAGCTCGCTGGCGAAGCGCTCTACGGCATGCCCAAGGCGGGCGAAGGTACGCTTCGCGAACACAAAGTGTTCTGCAGCGACATGACGTTCGACGCCACCGTGAACCCCATCGCCTACGAAAACGGCGAGGCCGTGTTCATCGACACCGAATACAAGACCTGGAACATGGACCCGGTCGCCCTCGAAAAGGCTTTTGAAATTTACCCGCACGTGCGCCTGGTGGTACTCGTGCACCTCTACGGAACCCCGGCCCGCGTTGACGAAATCCGCGCCATCTGCAAAAAACATAACGCCCTCCTCATCGAAGACGCCGCCGAAAGCTTCGGCGCTAGCTACAAGGGCAAGCAGACCGGCAATTTTGGCGACTACAGCGCCATCAGCTTCAACGGAAACAAGATTATCACCGGCTCTAGCGGCGGCATGTTCCTTACCGACAGCAAGGACGACGCCGAGAAGGTTCGCAAGTGGAGTACCCAAAGCCGCGAGGCTGCCCCGTGGTACCAGCACGAGGAAATCGGCTACAACTACCGCATGAGCAACGTAATCGCCGGCGTGGTACGCGGCCAGATGCCCTACCTCGAAGAGCACATCGCCCAGAAAAAGGCCATCTACATGCGCTACAAGGAAGGCCTGAAGGGACTCCCCGTGCAGATGAACCCCTACGACGCCGAGAACAGCGAACCGAACTTTTGGCTCAGCTGCCTGATTATCGACAAGGATGCCATGTGCAAGCAGGTGCGCGGCGAAACCGATGCCCTCTACATCCACGAAAAAGGCAAGAGCTGCCCGACGGAAATCCTCGAGCGCATCGCTGCCATGAACGCCGAAGGCCGCCCCATCTGGAAACCCATGCATATGCAGCCCATGTACATGAGCCACGCGTTCATCACCGCGAATGGCAACGGACGCGCCCGCACCAACGCCTATATCGCAGGTGAAACCCGTGACGTGGGCGCCGACATCTTTGCCCGTGGACTCTGCCTCCCGAGCGACAACAAGATGACCCCCGAACAGCAGGACGCCATCATCCAGACCATCAAGGAATGCTTCGAGTAATGTACGCTCGTTTTTTCAAACGCCCTCTCGACTTCTTCTGCGCTTTGGCTGCCATCATCTGCCTGAGCCCGATTCTCGTCGTGCTCACAATTCTCGGCGCTATCAAGATGAAGGGCAACCCGTTCTTTACGCAACCGCGTCCGGGCCTTAACGAAAAAATATTCAAGCTCATCAAGTTCCGCACGATGACTAACGAAAAGGACGCCAACGGCAACCTGCTCCCTGACGATGTGCGCCTGAATGCCTACGGCAAGTTCCTCCGCAGTACAAGCCTTGACGAACTCCCGGAACTATTCAACATCCTCAAGGGCGACATGGCTGTAATTGGACCGAGACCGCTCTTGGTTGAATACTTGCCACGTTACAATTCCGAGCAAAAACATCGCCATGATGTGCGACCGGGTCTTAGCGGTCTTGCTCAAGTAAACGGTCGCAACGCCATCACTTGGGAACAGAAATTCAAGTATGATGTGGTATACGTCAACAATGTAACCTTCCTTGGTGATGTGAAAATCATCCTCACTACGCTGATGAAAGCCATTAAACGCGAGGGAATTAGCGGAGCCAATGGTGAAGCTACCATGACCGCATTTATGGGAACTCCGGAACCAGAACAGAAGGTTGCAAATGGCTGAACTTAAAGACATCGCTATATACGGTGCAGGCGGTTTCGGTCGCGAAATTGCATGCATCCTCAATAAAATTAATGCTGTCGATCCTACATGGAATTTAATCGGCTTTTTTGACGATGGTGTTGAAAAAGGTACGCAGATTTCGCATTTTGGTCCTGTTCTTGGTAACATTGACGATCTTAATGCATGGGATAAGCCCCTTGCCGTTGTTCTCGCAATCGGAAATCCGAAAATCGTAAAGCTGTTGGCTAACAAAATTTCTAACGAAAACATTTCATTCCCGAACATTATTGCTCCGAGTGCTTATTTTTTGGATAAAGAAAGCGTGCAGATAGGCAAGGGAAATTTGATTTTATCGAATTGTCTTGTTAGCTGTGATGTAAAAATAGGTGATTTCAACATTTTCAATGGATTTGTTCCCGTTGGGCATGATGTTGAAATAGGCAACTATAATGTAGTTATGCCTTCCGTTAATATTTCCGGAGCCGTAAAGATTGGCGACTGTAATTTCTTTGGCGTGCAATCCGTAGTGTTGCAATGTTTAAAAATTGGCAATGACACCAGAATTGGTGCTAACAGCGTAATTATCAGGAATACAAAAGACGGTAACCTGTATATGGGAAATCCGGCTATGAAAGTAAAGTTCTAGAAAGGGATAATATGAATATCAACGAATTTATCGAACATTTTGCAGAACAATTTGAAGACACTGATTCTAGTGTTTTCAAAGCTGATACCAAGTTCCATGATTTGGACGAATGGTCATCTTTGATTGCCTTGTCGGTCATTGCTATGGTTGACGAAGAATATGATGTCGCTTTGAAAGGCGATGATATTAATAAAGCCGTTACGATTGAAGATTTGTTGAATATTGTAAAAAGCAAGAAGTAATGTCGTACTTATCTATCCCGAATGTTAAAATTGTAGGAATTTCTGCTGGAGTTCCCAAAAGGGTTGTTTGCAATCTCGATCAGAATAATCTATCTAAAGATTATGATGCCGCAGCTTTTGTGGAGGCAACTGGAGTTCGGGAACGTAGAATTGACGATGTAACCGCATCGGATTTGTGCCTTGCAGCCGCAGAAAAGCTTATTAGCGATCTCGGCTGGGATAAGTCCGAAATTGATGCGATTATCTTTGTTAGTCAATTCACGGATTATTTTTTGCCTGCTACAGCATGTATTTTGCAAGATAAACTTGGTTTATCAAAAGAATGCTACGCAGAAGATATTATATTAGGATGTTCTGGTTGGGTCTATGGACTTAGCAGCCTTGCGTCGTTAATGCAGAGTGGATGCTTTAAAAAGGCTTTACTCTTAGCGGGCGATGCCAAAAGACATGTTCCTTTTGAAGATCCTTTATTTGGGTATGCAGGAACAGTAACCGCTTTGGAATATCAAGAAGGTGCTGAAGGCTTTAAATTCCATTTTGGAACAGACGGCAGTGGCTATGATGCCATTATTATTCCTGATGGCGGTGCCCGCAATCAGATTTCTAAAGATTCATTTATCGAAGAAAAAATCGATGGGAAAATATACAACCGTCTGCAAATTAGAATGAAGGGAATGGATGTCTTTTCTTTCGGAATTTCAACTGTTCCTAAATCGGTAAAAAAATTAGGGGAACACTTTAATTTTGACTATCAAGGTTATGATTATTTCGTATTCCATCAGGCGAATATGAAAATGATAAATATGATTGTCAAGAAATTGAAGTTGGACTCATCAAAAGTTCCTAATTGTATAGACAGATTTGGCAATACCTCTTCTGCGTCAATTCCGCTGACCATCGTTACACGCTTAAAAGGTCAAGTTAAGCCGAATACTAAAATCATATGCTGCGGCTTTGGCGTTGGTTTGTCGTGGGGTTCCGTTGCCTTTGACGTTGATAAACTAGTAATATCGGATTTGGTGGAAATATAATGAATTATAATCCATATTCTTTAGATGGCAAAACCGTTTTGGTTACGGGTGCATCGTCTGGTATTGGGCGTGTGACTGCTGTAGAGTGCTCTAAAATGGGTGCGAAAGTCATTGTGACAGGACGAAATTCCGAAAAACTGAAAGAGACCTTCGACAATCTTGTTGGGAATGGTCACATAATGGTAACAGCGGACTTGAACCAACCTGAAGATATTGAAAAGCTTGTTGCCAAGATTCCTCAAATTGACGGATTCGTAAATAATGCTGGTGTTGACAGAAACAAGCCTATCAATTTTATAAATAAAGAAGATTTAGATTTTATCTATCAGACAAACGTTTTTGCAGGGATGTTGCTTAATAAGGCTCTGTTGAAAAAGAAAAAAATTAACAAAGGAGCCTCTATTGTATTCACATCGTCTATTTCTTCCAAATTGAATACCCCAGGATTAGCGATGTATGCGTCTTCTAAGGCTGCATTAGCCTCTTATATGAGGTCCTGTGCTGTAGAATTGGCTGATAAAGGTATTCGGTCCAATGCTGTACATCCTGGAATGGTAGAAACCAAACTAATTCAAGATGCTGCGTATTCTACTGAGGATATGGAAAAAGACAAGGCTTTTTATCCATTAAAAAGATATGGCAAGCCTGAAGATGTTGCTTTTGCGATTATTTACTTGTTATCCGATGCCGCTTCATGGGTTACAGGAACGTCGCTAGTTGTTGATGGTGGGCGCCTTTTAAAGTAGGATCTTATATGCCGATAATTTCTTATTCTAATGTAGGTATTACCGCGATGGCCGCTTGCGTGCCAAAGAGAGTTATAGACAACTATAACTATGGTCTGGACATGTGGCCTAAAGGAGAAGTAAAAAAAGTCGTCGATAAGGTTGGGGTTTACGAGCGTCGCTTTACTGACGAAAATACTTGTTCTTCTGATTTGTGCTTTGCTGCGGCTGAAAAACTTTTTGCGGACAATAATATTGATCGTCAAGAAATCGATTTGTTGGTGTTTCTATCACAAACTGCCGATTATAGAATGCCCTCGACCTCGATATTATTGCAAGACCGTTTGAAATTATCGAAATCGACACTCGCTTTTGATGTAAACCTGGGTTGTTCTGGCTTTATACCGGTATTGAACATTGTTTATGCCATGATGGAAAAGCAAGGTTTTCGTAAAGCTTTGATTCTTGATGGAGAAACAAATTCAAAGGTCTATTCAGCGAAAGACAGACGTGAAGCCTTTATTTTTGGAGATGCCGGTATCGCAGCTCTTGTAGAGCGTAATGAAAAATTTGGGACAAGTTATTTTTCTAATAATTCCGATGGCTCACGAGGTGATTTAATTAAGATTCCTGCAGGTGGATACCGTAATAGAAGTTCTATAGAAACATTGAAAGAAAAAGTTGTCGATGAGTATGGTAATATCCGTTCTGATGAGCAGGGCTATATGAACGGTAATGATGTCTTTAATTTCGTCATTGTTGAAATCCCTAAAGATATAAAAAAGCTTTTTGCAGAAGTTGGTGAAAACATTGAACAGATGGATTATTATGTATTCCATCAGGCAAATACGTTCATAAACAAGTATCTAGCCAAAAAAATGAAGCTGAATCCAGACAAAATTCCGTGGACAATCAACAAATATGGAAATACAGCTTCGGTATCTGTTCCGTTAACAATTATAAGTGAATTGAAGGATAAACTAACAGAACCTAAAAAATTGATGTTGAGTGCTTTTGGCGTTGGAATGTCTTGGTCTACAGCTATTGTTCCATTTATTGATTGCAAGATTAGTGATATTGTAGAAGTATAAGAGTATGAAAGTTTTGATATTAGCTAATAATTCTGGAGGATTGTACAAGTTCCGCAAGGAGCTTCTTGAGGAGTTGCTCGAAAATAGGCACGAACTATTTATTTCGCTACCTAATGGCGATTTTATCGAAGAATTACAACAAATGGGTTGCGAATTCATAGAAACAGGAATCTCTCGCCATGGCACAAATCCTTTAACAGATCTAGTCCTTGCCAAGAAATATCACACAATCATAAAGCTTGTCAAGCCGGACATCGTTTTTACATACACAATCAAACCGAACGTCTATGGAGGAATTGCTTGTCAGTTATGTAAAATTCCATATATCGCCAATGTAACCGGTCTTGGAACTGCTGTAGAAAATGGCGGATTTCTCCAAAAAATCACCTTGACTCTCTATAAAATTGGTTTGAGAAAAGCAAAGCGAGTTTTCTTTCAAAATCAGGAAAACCAGGACTTTATGCTCAACCATAAAGTCCTTAAGTGCGCATATTCTTTGCTCCCTGGAAGCGGCGTAAACCTAGAACTATTCACTCCTATTCCGTATCCCGATGAGACAGATGGAGTCCATTTCGTATTCATTAGCCGCATTATGCGCGAAAAAGGCATAGAGCAATACCTTGATGCCGCAAAACATTTCACAAAGACTCATCCTGAGCTTCACTTTCATATCTGTGGCTTTTGCGAGCCTGAATATAAGGGTAAGCTTGATGATTATATCAAGAATGGGACTGTAATCTATCACGGCATGGTTCGTGATGTCCGCAAAATACATAAGATTTCCCATTGCACAATTCACCCGAGTTTTTATCCCGAGGGAATTAGCAATGTGCTTTTGGAATCCTGTGCCTGTGCACGTCCCATAATAACAACAGATCGCAGCGGTTGCCGTGAAGTGGTGGATGATTGTGTGAACGGATTTGTGGTAAAACAGCACGATTCCGAAGACCTTATTCAGAAAATAGAAAAGTTCCTTGAGCTTAAGCATGAACAGAAAATGCAGATGGGGCTTGCTGGCAGAACTAAGGTAGAACGCGAATTTGACCGCAGGATTGTAGTGGATGCATATTTGAAAGAATTGGAGAATTTGGAATGAGACGATTGATAAATAACATAATAAGTTGCCTTCATTCGTTAGTGAGATTCTTTCTGTTGAAAGTGTTTCATTTTAATGGCTTAAAATTCAATATAGTTGAACGTTTTTCCCCAAATGTAGTTGTTGAAATGGGAAAAAATTCATCGCTGATTCTAGGAAAAAAGGTTCGTGTTCATAGTGGCTCAAAAATAAAAGTTCGCAAGAATGCAAAATTGACTCTAGAAACAGGAGTGAAAATAAATTACAACTGTATTATTGCTTGTCACAAAGAAATAAAGGTTGGTGCAGGAACTCAATTTGGTCCATCTGTTTATCTGTATGACCATGATCATGATTACAGGGCTGGACTGGATGCAAATAAATTTTTGACGGAATCCATAGAGATTGGAAAAAATTGCTGGATTGGAGCAAATACAGTCATTCTCCGTGGTACAAGAATTGGAGACAATTGCGTTGTTGGTGCTGGCTGCGTGCTTAAAGGAAAATTTCCTGCAAACAGTGTTATTGTGCAAAAAAAGAATTCGGAAATAATAAAAAGATGATTAGTTGTATTCGAGGAAAATATGAGTGCTTTATATATTGACTACACCCATTCCATTCCCGTTGGACAAACGAAAATCCATGGAGGTGGTAATTATACAAGGACGTTGTTAATTAATTTATTAAATTATTTAAAACAAAACAAAATAAGAAAAAAAATTATTGTATTATGGCCTAAAGGATATCTTCCAAATTCCGCAATAGAACAGCAAATATATAATAATGATTATTTTGAAATCAAGCATATAGACGAATTAAATAAATCTGTTGAATTTGAAATAAATTCTACTTTATTCATCCCTCTGTTAGGAATGAAAAATTTCAAAGTATTGAAAATTTTTAAAAGAAAAAAAATCAATATCATAGTGACTATACATGGATTAAGGCTATTAGATTATAAATTTGATATTTACAATCTAAAATATGCTCAAAAAATACAGAAAATGATTGTTTTATGTCAAGAGATTTTACTACCTCTAAAAAAATTTATATATAAATACACTTTAAAAAAATATTTAAAATATATCGATACTATTATAACCGTGTCTAATTATACACTTGCAGAATTAGCTAAACTTTATACTATAAATGATGTTCTTCTTCAATTTGAAGATACCAAACTCGAATCAAATTTAAGCAAAATAAATTGTTCCCCCAAAGGTAAGGATTTTATTCTATTTGTAAATGGGAATAGACCCGAGAAAAATTTAGCAAGAACTATTGATGCATATAAATTATATGTGAAAAACAACAACATTATTCCTTTATATATCGTAGGGTCCAGTAAGCAAACTAAAAACGCCTTAATCAAAAACTTAGATTTACACGAAAATGTGTATAAAGAAAACATTGTATTTCTTGATTATGTTAGTGACGATGAACTTACAGCGCTTTATTCAAATGCGTTATTTCTATTATACACGTCAAAAAGTGAAGGGTTTGGTTTGCCTGCATTAGAGGCTATGAAATATAAATGTCCCGTTGTATCAGCTTATGGAACATCTATCCCTGAAATTTTAGGAACTAATTGCGTTTATGTCAATCCATATTCTGTCTACTCTATTAAAAATGGTATAATGCAAATGATGAATGCAAATATTCGTAATTCGATTAAATCAAAATTAGAAACAGCATATGAAAATTTAATTCCTAAAATACAGGATAGCAATAACGCTGTGATAAAAAAAATAATTCAAGATGGATAATATTTTTATTTGATCTATTTCTGGTTTACTATATGTTTTTGGAAAGTTTCTATGCATCAATTTAAGTCTGAAATATCGTATATACGTGTTTTTTCAATGATGGCGGTAATCATTGCGCATTACTTGGCTTGGAGAAATGTGTATACTTTTCAAATAGAAACTATTGCGGTTTCTGCATTTCTTTTTATTTCTGGTTACTTATATGGAAACAAAAGCATAGAAAATCGAAAAGTTTGGATAAAAAATCGCATAAAACGTGTTTTAGTTCCATTTTGGATTCTTGCGGCTGTTTTATCAATTTATTTAATCGTTAAAGGAAATTATCAATTTGCTTTAAGACAGATAATCGAATCTTTTTTTAACTTACAGGGTATTCACTCAATAATCAGCATCCCTTTCGCATTAGGAAATGGTCATTTATCAGGTTTGTCACATTGTTGGTTTTTAACAGTTATTATGCTCTGCTATATTGGTATTATTTTCTTAAAAGATTCGCGTGTTGAAAAATTTGGCGACAATCATCCCGTAATGTTGCTATTGCTCTCGATTTTTCTTCATATTGCATTTTGCTTCATAAATGTTGCTATAGGTTGTTTTGTCATTTTCTTTATTGGATATTTTTACAGACGTTTGGAATCTACTAAAAAAACATCGAATAGTTTTTTTGCTCTTATAACTTTTGCTATGCTAGTGGTAGTCTCAATTAGGATTGTGTTGAAAAAATACATAGATGGAGAATGTTTCTACGATTTCTTCATTGCATCATTTTCATCAAATATATGCGCGATTTGGTGTTTTATTTTAGTAAAATGGATATGTGAAAAGAGTTCCTTACTTGCGGCTATTACAGCAAAAAAAAGTTGGAAATGGATGGATAATATGACTTATCCGCTTTATTTAACGCACTATATGTTTTTGAAAGAACCTTTCGCCCCCCCCCCTTCAACACAAATGAATATTTGTTCTTCGGTCGTTTTTGGTTGCATTTTGTCAATTGTTTCAGCAATGATTCTAAATACAATAGCAAAAAGATGATTTGCAGCGCAAATTTTCTTTAATCTAGTCTTAGTAAAGCTTTCTTGACTTCTAATAAAAGGTACTTGGAAAATGAATACACGAATACATATCCTTCATTATGGTTTAGCCGACTCGTTTCATGTTGGAGGAATAGAAACTTACATAAAAAAAATAATTGACCATATTGATTTGAATAGATTTCAAATAGATTTTCTTGTTTTTAAAGGATCTGAACCCTGTTTTTACGAAGATTTGCTATCAAAAGGATGCAAATTTCATTTTGTTACAAGTAGAAAACAGTCTAATTATAAAAACATATACGAGATAAGAAATCTGTATAAAAAGGAAAATTTCGATATTATTCATTGCCATCAAAATTCTTTAAGTTATATAACCCCATGTATTGAAGCGTGTAAGATGCATATTCCTGTAATAGTACATTCAAGGAATGCTTCGATGGTGGCATCGCCTTTATCAAAATTTTTACATTGGATAAATTATTATCGCTTACAAAAATTGCCTGTAATTAGAGTAGCCGTATCCGATTTAGCCGGAAAATGGATGTTTGGAAAAAAAGAATTTGCCGTTTTAAATAATGGCGTTGACACACGCCTTTTTTCTTTTTCTCAAAAAAATCGCGATAGAATTAGAAAATCTTTAAATATTGAAGCAGAAACAGAAGTATTTCTCAATGTTGGAAAGTTTAGAAAACAAAAAAATCACTTATTTCTTTTAAGAGTTTTTGCTGAATATCTGAAAATAAATCCGAAAGCAGTGTTGTTGCTTGTTGGTGATGGTGAATTAAAAGATGAAATAAAAAAGAAAATAGTAGAGTATGGTATTGTAGAAAAGGTTTTTTTATTAGGAGCTCGAAAGGATGTTTCACAAATTTTGTCTGCGGCAGATAAATTTCTTTTCCCTTCTTTATACGAAGGTTTTCCAAATGCCCTAATTGAAGCAGAATGCTCTGGATTACAGTGTGTTGTCTCTGATACAATTACTAAACAGGCTGTATTTAGTGAATTATGTGAAGCTCTTTCATTAAATGAACCAATAGAAAAATGGTGCAAAGTTATGTCTAAGGATGTGAATATAATAGATCGAATGGACGCGTCTTTGGTTGTGGAACAACGAGGTTTAGACATTAATTCTGAAATTCAACGGATTTCTAATTTGTACACTCAATTGATAAGTAGGAAATTTTGTAAATAATGATTGAATGGGATTGGCAAACTTTTTTTCTTTTTGCGGGGACTTTGTTTTTCGCATTTATTTGCTTGCGATATTACGATATGTATAGAGAGAAAGAGAAAATATTTTATCTTATATTAGGGATTATACCTTGCTTCTTTTTGTTTGCGTTTCGTCATTCTGATGTCGGTTGGGATTTACGACAATATGCAATAAGTGTTTCGCTAGCTGATTACAAATATATTTTCATGACAGAAAAAGGAACTTTTGCGATAGAACCCTTTTCTAGATTAATAAAGTCAATTTCCAAAGACTTAGGTGGAATTCAACCTTTTATTTTTCTAACATCTCTTGTTCAATTCTTTTTTGTCATTATTTTTCTAAGGATTATTCATCAAAAAGGTATAAACATAGTTTTTGTATTCTTAATATATTTTTCTGTTATTCAATTAAGAAGTTGTAGCATGGTTCGAAATGGACTTGCTATATCGGCCTCTTATTGCGCATACTCCTGTTTATTTGATTTTCCCCAAAAAAACAAGTTATATTGGTTGTTCACTATATGTGCCATTGGTTTTCACAACTCTGCTATCATAAACATTCCAATTTATTTTTTATGCAAACCGTTAAGTGGGGATTATTGGGGGGTTCGTCGTGCAATATTGTGTAAAATTCTTACATTAGCGGTAGTATTTATTTTTATTCTCTTTATTCAATGGGGATATTTTTCCATTTTTTTATCCGATTTTGCTGAAGGTAAATATTCTAATTATGTACAGAATACAGGTTTTGGAATAGGTAACCTTATAGTTCGAATTCCTTTAATTGTTTTCTTTTCTTTTTACTTGTCTGAATTAAAATTAAAATACGGAAATAATATTATATGTTTTTTTTATTTGATGATTTTTGATTTGTTTTTTTCTCAGTTAAGATATTTTTATTCCGATTTCGAACGTTTTACACAATATTCTGCTTTTGGTGAAATTATACTTATTTCTTTATTCTATGATTTCATACGTAAAAAAGTTCAATTTCCTTTTCAGCTTGTTTATTTTGTAATCATTGCATTCTATTTTGTTTATTATATGTACAGATGGTCTATCGTAGCGCACTATGGTTTAATGCCTTACAAATTTATGTTCCAATTATAAAAAGGTCTTATATGAAAATTCTTATATATGTTTGGTCTTTATGTAATGGTGGCGCAGAAAGGGTTGCGTCATTGTGGGCTCAGGGTTTTGCACAAAAAGGGTATGATGTAAATGTAATGCTAGCGTCTTTTCAAAAAGGAAACGATTACGAAATGCAAGACAATGTAAAAATAGTTCGTCAATCATTTCTATATGATTTATTACAAAAAATTTTACCATCAAAAGTTAAAGAAAAGTTTTTTTCAAGTCGCTACTGTGATTATATTTATAATGCTTTACCCGAATTTGTGAAAAATTGGTTTACATCAAAGGTTTTAAAACAGATATCACCTGATGTCATTATTGTCGTATTGCCAGGATTATTCAATAGAATTCATGGTGCACTAAAAAAAATTAATGTGAAAATTCCAATTATCGTTACAGACCATAATTCCTATGAACGTCCTGAATCAGCACCTTTTTCAAAAGTTGAGTATAATAGAAAATTTACGGAATGCGAAAAATATGATTATTTAACTGTTCTAACTGCCGCAGACAGAAAAATACTGGAAATGAAATTGGGGGAAAGTTTTATGAAAAAAGTTTCTGTTCTCCCAAACCCATTGACTTTCAAACCGGTAAAATGTAATCCGTTGAAAGAAAAAGTCATCCTTGCTGCGGGACGTTTAAATATGTGGCATTGTAAGGGATTTGATATTCTTTTGAAAGCTTGGTCTGAAATTTATACAAAATTTCCTGATTGGAAATTAAAAATAGCTGGCAGAGGTAATAATTCTTATTTGTTAAAATTATGTGATGAATTGGGTATAAAAAATAATGTTGAATTTTTAGGTTTTGTCAATCTTGAGGATGAATATAAAAAAGCCGAAATATTTGTGTTAAGCAGTCGTTATGAAGGTTTTGGAATGGTTCTTACAGAAGCAATGAGTCAAGGGTGCGCTTGTATTGCGTGTGATTATAAAGGCCGTCAAAGCGAGATTATTTCATGCAAAGAAGAAGGTCTTCTTTGCCCCCCCGATGATATTGACGCATTGAAAAATGCTATTTGCACAGTCGTAACTGATGAAAATTATCGCCATACAATGCAAAAAAAAGCTGTAGAACGTTCTAAATATTACGAACTTCCTAACATTATAAATCATTGGGAAAAAATCTTTCATAAAATTGGTTTAAACGGGGTGTAAAAATGCCTTCAGTACTTCTCATAACAGGATGTATATCTCCTATAAAAAATCAACAATGGCTTCAAATTTCAGAAGCCAATATTCGACTTAAGCAGTATATAGATTCTATAAAATATTATATAACCCATTCTGTTTTTGATCAAATAGTATTTTGTGATAATTCTAATTATCAGTGTGTTGAAAAAGATATGCTAATCGACTTTGCTGGTCAATATGATAAAAAGCTAGAATGGCTAACTTTTTCCGGAAATTCTAGTATTATTCGTCAGTGGGGGAAAGGTGCTGGAGAAGACGAAATTCTTCAATACGCTTTTAGTCATAGTTCTTTGTTAAAAAATACAACTTCATTTGCTAAAGTAACAGGACGATTAATACTTAAAAATATAAATGCAATTGTTTTAAATTGTAAAAACGAAAAAAATTATTTTCTAAGAGATGTGTATAGAAGTAACAAATTTGGCGTTGATACCCGATTTTATGTTGCAAATAAAGATTTTTTTAAAAAGAATATGCTGTTTTGCTACGATCAATTAGCTAAGCAAAACATGGTATCTAGCGCACTTGAAGAAAATTATTTTAAGCTATTAAAGGGGCGTTATGAATGCTTGCCATATTATCCCAAATTTACAGGAGTTTCGGCTGGTAATGGGCGTGATTATGGTCAAGAACCTCTTTTGCAAATTTTCTTTTTTAATGTCCTTGCAATGTTTAATTTGTTTAATCGTTTTTTTAATTTAGTTTATTTCACTATGATGGTTCGGTGGAAAATAAAAAAGGAATTACAACGTTTTAAAATATAATGGCATTTTGATGAATGATGCCATAAAAACATTCCGAAAAAAAGAGGTGTACAATGTCATTTGATAGAATTTATATTCTCTGTCCAGCTTATAAGGTGACTGGAGGCTCTGACGCTCTTCATCAAATGTGTTTTTATTTAAATTGTTTTTTGAGATTGAATGCGTCCATCGTTTATTTTAAAGCATCACCTACTGATTCCGATGACTTTTTCATTCCCAAACCATTCAACATTTATATAGATTCATTTAAAAGAGAATCTGACATTATTGATGATAAAAAAAATGCAGTTATAATACCGGAATGGTATACGAAGAAAAGACTTTCTTTTAGAAACTGTAAAATTTATATTTGGTGGCTTGGAATAAACGAAAGTTTAACTTGGACTTTATGTAAAAAGATTTATTTTTTAGCAGCTTTACTTTGGCAGATAGTAAAAGGAAATGGATTTTATAGGAAACAAAACATTATTGCTAATATCAAGTCTGTTTGGGGAAAAGAATGCTTTCCTTTTGGTAAAGAACCTCCTAGAATAAAACATCTTTGCGCATCGTATCATGCTTTTGATTTTGTATCGCAGCGAACTCGAAATTCAACTTTTTTATGCATTGAACCTTTAAGCAAGTTTTTTTTGAATACATATAGTAAGGATAGACAAAATATTTCTGCTGAAAATCGCAAGAATATTATTTTGTATAATCCTGCACGAAAATATGAAGATATATTGAATGAAATAAACACAGCAGATCCTAGTTTACAATTCATTCCATTGCAGGGCTTGACACAAGAGCAACTAATTGAAAAATACAAAACATCAAAACTTTATATTGATTTTGGGGCTTTCCCTGGTGCAGAACGAATTCCAAAAGAAGCTGTTCTGTTTGGATGTGCGATAATTACAGGTCGTCGAGGAGCTTCTGGTTTTCATGGAGATGTTCCAATCCCTGAAGAATATAAATTTGAAAATCCAAGTTCTCAAATCAATGAAATCGTTAAAAAAATTAGATATATCCTCGATGATTACGAAAATGTCTATTCTGATTTTGACGAATACCGAAAAACAGTGTTGAATTTGGAAGATAATTTTATAATGTCTCTAAAAAAAATCTTTGAAATTTAATTTTTAAGGCCTTTTAATGAATATCGGCATAGTTACATTTTGGACATCGAAAGATAATTTCGGTCAAATATTACAGTTATTTGCTCTTCAAACATTTTTGAAGAAATATGGTCTCTCCGCGACTTTGATACGAACTTCAAATTTAAATAGTAAAACCTGTTTAAAAATAAGAATTAAGCAAAATATAAAAACAGTTTTAGATGTAATAACTCGACTCAATTTTCATGCCCTAGGAGGAAAAAAATTTGACTTATTTCTAAAAAAGAATGTTTCTTACACAGACAAAATTTTCTATTCACCCAAGGATTTTACTCAGAAAGATTTACAGTACGATGCCGTGATTTGTGGTAGCGATGTGATTTGGAGTGAAGGTGTTGGGACCGGTGATTGGGGTAAGCTTTGTTTCCTTGATTTTGTAACCAAACCGATAAAGAAAATTTCTTATGCAGCCAGTTTCGGGGCGTCGATAATCTCCGAACATTTTTCTAATTTTATTAAGCCGATGGTAAAAAGCTTTGATGCCATTAGCGTGCGAGAAGAATCTGGCGTTGGCATTTGTGCTAAGTTAGGGCGATCTGACGCCGTTGCCGTGTGTGATCCAACATTGCTTTTACAAAAGAACGATTACGAAGTTTTGATTAAACATTCAAAGAGTGAACATCAAATTGCATTTGCGTACTTTATCGGTTGGAATACCGATGTTCCTGAACAGGAAATCAAAATCTATGCAAAAGAAAAAAATTGCTCTTATTCGCGACTTGATAGCCAAAACAATAAAAGATCTTTCAAACAACTGTTTGTAAAGCCGAAATCAATTCCGGAATGGTTGGGGATGTACAAAGATGCTACATGCATTTTTACAAATTCCTTTCACGGAACTATTTTTGCTTTAATTTTCAACAAACCTTTTTTGTTTTTTCCAATAAAGGGTGTTTCTCAAAAACTTAACAACCGTGTCGAAAATCTTCTGACAAAATTTGGTTTGATACATCGTATTTGGAATTCAAATAAGACTATTCAAGAACAAATGGACGATCCAATAGATTGGCAAGAAGTAAATAAAAATATTGAACAATTTCGTAATTTTTCAATAAATTGGTTAAAAAAAGCTTTAGAAACTTAAATGCCTATATCTCAAATTAAAACAGGTGCTTTTCTTTCATACGTGTCTTTAGCCCTTCATAACTTAGTCGGGCTTCTTTACACACCATTCATGCTTCGCATGATGGGCAAGTCGGAGTATGGTCTTTATTCAATTGCCGCATCTATTGTAGCTTATTTGACAATTCTTGATTTGGGCTTTGGTAACGCCATTGTTCGTTATACAGCAAAATTCAGAGCCGAAAATAAGCTAGAGGAACAATACGAAATGTTCGGTATGTTCTTCTTGCTGTATTGCGGAATAGGACTTGTTGCTCTGTTTGCTGGCGGTGTTCTTTATTGGAATGCGGAGAATATCTTTGATTCGTCCATGACGGCAAATGAACTTTCACGAACGAAAATTATTCTTGCCCTGATGGTTTTTAATTTGGCAATTACGTTCCCATTCAGCTTGTTTGGCTCAATTATTACGGCATATGAACAGTTTGTTTTCCAGAAGGTAATTGCCATTGTGCGTATCATCCTGAATACGGCTACCATGATAGTTCTTTTGAATTTGGGCTACAAGGCTATCGCTATGGTAGTCGTTACGACTATTTTCAACATCTTAACGCTTGGTCTAAATTTTTGGTATTGTAAGCATTATCTGAAAATTAAATTGAAGTTTGTCAAATTCAAGTGGGGGCTACTCAAAGAGGTTTCTATTTACTCGTTTTGGATATTTTTGAATGCCATAATGGATCGTATTTATTGGAGTACGGGACAGTTTGTATTAGGGGCTTTTGCTGGAACTGCTGTTGTTGCTGTCTTTGCAATTGCAATACAATTAGAACACATGTATATGAGCTTCTCGACTGCAATCAGCGGAGTGTTTTTACCAAAGGTAACTGCTATGGCGGTTCGAGAATCTGATGGTAAAGCAATTTCAGATTTATTTATCAAAACTGGACGAATTCAGTATTGCGTGATGATACTCGTGCTTACTGGATTTTTTCTTTTTGGTCGTCCGTTCATCCACCTCTGGGCGGGCGAAGGCTATGACGATGCTTATATTATTGCAATGCTGTTCTTTGTTCCATTGACGGTTCCGTTGATTCAGAATTTGGGTATCACTATTTTGCAGGCTCGAAACCAGATGAAATTTAGATGTCTTCTGTATTTGGTAATTTCACTAATAAGTCTTGGAGTGCAGATTCCGTTATCTAAATATTATGGAGGAATCGGTTGTGCTAGCGCCATTGCTGGAGCCCTTGTTTTGGGGCAAATTTTGATTATGAATGTGTATTATCAGGTCAAGCAGAAAATAGATATTGTCGGATTTTGGGCTGAAATCATAAAGATGTCGATTGTTCCTGGTGTATTAACAGTGGCGACATACTGTATTTTACAACATGTTTTCCTTGATTCGGTTGTGAAACTCATTGCAGGCATAATTCTTTATCTGTTGGTTTATTTACCCATGTTCTTTATGCTTTCTATGAACGCCTACGAACGCGATTTGATTTTAAAACCTATAAAAAAAATTTTGAAAAAGAAATAGCAAAGGGGAAAATGATGGTTAAAGATCGTATTGTTTATTATGATTTTTTACGCTGTTTTGCAATTGTTCTTGTGATTGCTGTTCATTCGTTTTCTCAATCATTTCCTGAAGGTGGAGTTACTGTATCGGCTTTAGCAATCCGCAATTTATGTAATATTGCCGTGCCAATTTTCTTGGCTTTGAGTGGATTTTTTATGGCTCAGAAAAATTTTAATTCTGACAATTATTTCCCTTTTATCAAGAAACAACTTATCCGTGTTTGGTTTCCTGTTTTATTCTGTTCTCTGCCGTTACTTGTTTTAGATTTTTTGCATGGGCATGATCTTTTCTATTATCTGATAAATTTTTTCTTCTGTGGTTATTCCGTTTATTACTTTGTCGCTGTTATAATACAGTGCTATCTATTGCTTCCTTTCTTGAATTGGGTTTATAAAAGATCTAATAAAGGTTATATAGCATTGATGATTTTCACTCTGCTTTTAGCAGTTTTTTGTTGGGCGGTAAAATCATATTTATTGCCATATTATGGTATAAATCTTCCCCTGCTTTTATATGCAGGTGGCTTTTGGATGTGGAGTGTATTCTTTGTATTAGGATTCTATTTGGGCAAGAGAAAATGTAACATATCCACCAAAATGTTGATTCTTTTTACATTATTTTCTTTTGTTTTATGCTGCGTAGAAAGTTTATATTTAAACGCCTCTAGCAGTCTTGATGGTGTTGGACAAAAGCCGTCGACAATGTTGTTCTCTTTTTTTGTAATACCAATACTTTTGTCAGAACAAGTAAAAAATTTCTTTGAAAGCATTCATTCTAGAATATTTGATTTCCTTGTAAAAATAGGTTTTTACTCTTTTGGAATTTATTTGACTCATTGCTATATCCTAATGTTTTTAAAATCTGTTGTAAAAAAATATTTACAAATATTTTGCGAACAAAATGGCTTCATCCAATGGATATTATTGATCGTCGTTACATTGTTAGTTTCTTTTTCAATCCTTTGGATTTGCAAGCGTTTGTTCCCACGATTTACAAGACTGTTTTTAGGAGTCTAGCATGAATATCCCCGTCCAAAACTGTTCCTCCTGTGCCGCTTGCGCCAATGTCTGTGCCAGAAACGCGATTTCCATGCAACTAGATGCCGAGGGCTTTTATCGCCCGGTCATTGACGCTGAAAAATGTGTTAAATGCGGAATGTGCGAACGAGCATGTCCATGGAATAAGCCTATAGAAAACCCGAATATTGCGAATGTTTCTCCAAAAACATTGGCGGCCTATGCGAAGGATGAGTCTGTTCGTTTGCAGTCTTCTAGTGGTGGTATTTTTACGATTTTGGCGGAACACATTTTAGATGACGGAGGAGTAATAATTGGGGTTGCTCAGTTGGACAAGGTTCGCTTTGGTCATATCGTTGTTGAAAATAAAACCGATTTGGAGAAATTACGTGGATCCAAGTATGTGCAAGCCGATGTCGGTCTAGTGTATCGAGATGTCCGTAGCCTGCTCAAAGCGAGGCGTAAAGTGCTCTTTTCTGGGACTCCTTGTCAGGTGGCCGGGCTTTATGCTGCGCTGGGTAATGTCGCTACCTTTGACAATCTTTTTACTGTGGAAGTTGTGTGTCATGGCACGCCAAGCGTGAAAGTTTTTGAAAAGTATGTTGCTGAAATTGAGAAAGACAAGTCGGCTCTTGTGAAGTCCACCCGTTTTCGCGATAAACGGAACGGGTGGAGATTGTTTTCAATGACATCGTCATTGAATACAATCTCTGGAGACTGTTTTCAATATTCTAATACTCTTTGGAAGGACAAATTCATGCGAGTATTTTTGAAAAACGTTTGCCTAAATACTAGTTGTGCCGATTGCCATTACGGCAAATTACCTCGCATCGCAGACATCACTCTTGGAGACTATTGGAATATTGCGAGTGTACATCCGAAAATGGATGATGATAACGGAACATCTGTTGTTTTGTTAAATACAACTCACGGTAGTGAACTCTTTGACGCTGTAGCCGACAAGGTTATCCAAAGCAACTCCAAGGTTGAATACGCCATTACTGGTAACCCCTGTATTGTTCACTCCAGCAAACAGCATCCTAAGCGAGCTGAATTCTTCGCCAACCTGGACAAATACACCCTTGACCAACTGATAAAAAAGTATTGTCCCTATCCGTCACTTTTAAAGCGGGTATACTCTCACTTACGTAGCATGCTTGGACGGGTAAAACGAAATCTCATGAGGTAGGGGACTCAAGCTTCTTCTACAAGCCCCGCCAATGCTTCTGTTTCGTTAGTTACGCCCTTGGAGTCAAGTTGTGGACTTCAGTTATATCGGCAAATGAAATTGCCGATATGATATTCGACTTGTCTGCCGTTCCTCGATCATTCTGTAGACCATCTGGTTTAGGTTGCTGATGACGTTGGAACTAACCTTTTTTGCGAAAGACCCTTGACTCTATACCAAATTACAAATTGTTAATCATTGCGTTGAAATCATATTCCTCCAACAGTTTCACATACGGAGGAATATTCGCTTGCAGCATATTTCTTACTTGAACCTCATTTTTTTCCAAATAATTGAAAGCATCTAGTAAAACAGAATCTTTCAAGTTCTCTCTAAAATCTACAACGAGATTTTCTGGCAAACCAATGTCTTTTGCTATTCCTCGAGACTTTATTGAATAGCCTAAAGCAATTGTTGGCACAAATGTAGAATATGCCGATATTACCGAATGAGTTCGCGCGCCAATGAAAAAGCGGCATTTTGATATCACATATCGAATTTCACAATAATTTAGTTGATTGCTATTTAATATGGAAATACGAGAACATGTTTGAAATTGAAATTTAATTTTTTCACAAACAATGCGATCATCTTGTTTATCCCAAAACACATGCGGTATAAGGAATATTTGATATGAAGTATTGTCAATAATATGACTAATTAATTGTAAAACCTGTCTCGCTTTACTTGAATCAAGAGAGTCGTTTTTCAAAATAAAATTACTAACATTAATTCCAATAACGTCACCTTCGCTAAACATTGACGGCAAATCACAAGGTTGTGGTTTTAGGATAAACGCTGGATCAGGAAGCAAAAATACATTTTTTAGTCCAAGATCATCCTTAAAGAATCTATATGACAACGATTCACGTGCGTAGATTGCTGAAAACTTTTTTAACGTATCTAACTTTGCCGGGGTTGCGTTTTCTTTTCCCATGGAGCATCCCCACAAAATCGTTTTTACACCTTTTTTTTGCAGATAGTTATTTGAATAAACGACCTCATTGTCATCATAGCACATCATATCACCACCTGTCGAAAGATACAAGTCGCCTCGTTTAATTTTTTTCATGTATGGTAAATAATGATAACGAAAAAACAATCGTTTACGATCCTCACGGCTATTAGCAAAAAAAGATTCAATTTTCCGACAAACTCTCTGTACAATGTTTAATTTCATTTGAACAATTGTACAATATTTACCAATTCCAAGAAATGAATCCAATAATTTATTCTTTGTATAAGCAACAACTTTTTCTGTCGGTTCTTTCAACAAAGCTGCAGTTGCTTTCGTTATCGCTTCGCAACCTCTATTGTCACCATCCAAATGCATTAACAAATGAATTTTCATTTTTCAAATTCCTTTTTTATAGCAAATTTTAATTAATTTTTCTAGCAAGAATTTTATTGCTCACACGATTCCAAAGAACAACAACATATGAGAATTCTTTCGCTTTTCTAAAAGCCCCCCAAAACAAAATATTGGGCACGATTAAACAAATGCAGCATTTGGCGACTAAAACAAACCAACCACTTGACGGAAGAATATCGCATATCATCAATGTTGCAAAAGATATTAAAGCGGTAACGAAAACATATATGAGAATTCGTTTGAAATAAGCTTTTGGTGACATTTCAAAATATTTTTTGAATAGAATATATGTTCCCCATGGAACGCTAATGAAAACTGTACAAAAAATCGTTGATAGCATAACGCCATTTATGCCAACAAATTGCACAAGCGTTAAACTAAGCAATAGATTTACAGCAGTCAAAACTAAAGGACGAAAGCGGTCTTCCCACCACAGCCCTGCAGCCTCTCTATATGTAAAAGTTATATTCGTAACCCTAGATAAATAAAAATATAATACAATCAAAACCATAGTCGGGAAAGGGAATGTAAGTTCTTCACCAACCCATGTTCTCATAAAATGCTGATACAAGGTTACCAAACAAACAGCACTCCAACTTGTAATCCAACCATTCGCAAAGGTGAAGTTCATAAAGTCGTTGTAATTATCCTCTTTACTATTAGTTATCATCTTGTTTCCAATCCCAGCAGTAATTGACGCTGTAATAATGGTAAGAAAGCCAATGATTGCACTCTGTACATAAAAATAGTTGTTATAAATAGCGAGGGGAACTAAACCAAGAAATGTTGAAATAACAATTGTGCCGACAGAGGAATATACTACACCATAAATCTTATACGAAATTAGACCAGTCACTCTTTTTTTGATTCCCTTTATTTCACAATCGGGAACTTTTCCTCGACATTGTATTTTAGGGTACATTTTATTAGCAAGGAACACATTCAAAAGGTTGGTAAGTACAGTGGCTAAAGGAATGACCAAAACATAAGTGTAATAATTTTTGAAAGACAACAAAAAAATTATCTGCAGACTACTGCTAAAGAAAGAAACGATTGTTGTTCTTTTACTTATCAAATCATTTCTCTGATGTGCAGAAAATAGTGCTTGCTTATAAGCAAACAAATAATAACTCAAGACGGTATTTGCAAGGTATATCAAATAAATCACATAAACATCTACATCAGAAGGGACCTCTCCTGTTATCAAATTTGACAAAAAAGGTACAATCGCCAAGCCTACAACAAGTATTATAGAGCCAATAACGAGATATATTTTTCGATAAAGATTCAAAAAAGCGCATAGTAGTTCATTATTGTCTTCTGCAATCGGTTTGTACATACTAAAAACAATTGCAGAACTTATGCCAAGCTCAGAAATACTTAGCACATGAAGAACAGACGTAAATAAACTGTTAAGTCCAAGATATTCCGCCCCAAGGCTTTTTATAAGAATTGTTCGGGTAGCAAAAGGGAGAGCTATTGAAATAAACCTTTCAATCACGCCCCATATTATATTGCGAAATGCATTTTTTGTTCGTTCAATTTTCATAATATCTCAAATTGAAATTGCGCTCAGCACAAAAACAAACGATGTCTTTATTGGGACATTCAGCTTCTTTCCATTTTTTTTTGTCTAAATTAAGTGCTAATTTAATTGACGACAAAGGTTTTATTAACGCCGGAAAACGAGCCATTTTATTAAGTCGATCCAAGCCTAATTTTTTTTTCGTTAAAATATAAAGAAAAGGCATGTCAAAAACAGAGTAGACACAATTGTTCTTATTTTTTGAGGCTATCGCAACAATAACATTACCATTATCTTCATCAAGAATAGACGATGTATGTTTTAGAATTTCAAAAGAAGCAAGCAAATTCCGATTAGGGGCCTTTATTTGCACAAACCTTTTATTCGAAGGAATAATGGTTTCTGGATTTATCATGTCTCCAATAATTAAATAATCAACATTCCTAATTTGGCCACCTATTTTGAAAGGATCATTTTGATAAGACAGTTTCTTTAAAACAATTCTATTTAGCATAAACAATATTCCCTGCAACACGAAAATTGTGACGACTAGGGGCAAAAATTTTGGAAATAGGGAAATACTTCCAACTAATATGGTCATCTCAGAAACAATGGCAAACACACAAACAATTTTTTTCTTGCTCACGTTACACCTCAAAATCCAGCACAAAAACAGGATTCTAAATAGTATTTATAGTTAATATTCAAAGCCGAAATTGCGGCGACATCATCTTTATCAAGAGTAAAATCAAATAATTTGGTATATTCACAAATTCTTTGTTCCTTGGTAGATGTAAATATTGGAATGACTCCCGTATCAATATGCCATCTAAGAATTATTTGACCTATACTCTTATCGTATTTTTTTGAAATACTGTGGATTATTGGACTCTCAGAAAGCCTTTTATCCATTTTACATAATGGGGAATAAGCCTGAATATCAATTCCCTTTTGTCTGCAAAATGCAATTTCTCTTTCGCAAGTCCGCAACGGATTACGTTCAATTTGAACTATATCCGGTGATATACCAACAGATTCATATGACTTTAAGTGTCTTGAACGAGGGTTGCAAACTCCTATTCTTCGCACTTTACCAGCAGCCTTTATCCTTTTGAACTTATTCCATGTATCTTCAAGATAATCTGGTAAAGGCCAATGAATAAGAAGGTTGTCGATGTATTGAACATTCATTTTTCGTAGTGCATCATCAACAAACGATTCTATGTTTCCATCCATCATTTGCCAAGCATCAATCTTTGTTTGAATAAAAAAAGCATCCCTTTCAAGACCACTTTCTAAAAGGACCTTTGCAAGAATTTTTTCAACTCCATAACTTGGCGCAGTATCAAAAGTTCTAATGTCATTCTCCACGGCACATAAAATCACTTTTTTCAGCCCATCATAATCTTTAGCAGCCGATGCCCCTGTTCCAAATATTAATTTATCTTTCATAAGTCAATGAATCATCCTTTATCTTGAGCCAAACGGCATTTTTCTTTAAAATAATTTACAAGAGCATCACACATTTTATCCATCTTCTTTTCAAAAAAGAATTGTCTCAATGTATCAACAATACTACATATTGCAAAAATACTGGCAATTGTAGCCACAGATAAAAAAGCATATTGATACCATACCAATGAAAAATGCGTTGTTTCTGGGCAAACAATTTCATTCCAAATTATTTTTCTTCCAAGATTAGAATCATGTATTAAATAAACTGCAAAAGTCGTTGATGCAATTTTATTCACAAACCTATTTGAGAAATTAAACGACGCAAAAAAAAGAAAAAGTGGTATGGCTATAATAGGAATTAGAATACCACTCATTAGATAATCCGCTAAAGACACGAAAGCTTTCCAAACAGCGACAGCATCATGAAGGTGAACAATCTGCAAATATCTGACCAAAGAATAAAACAGCCATATGGCAACAACAAGAAATAAAGCAAAAATTTGTTGAGAATGTTTACAAAGTTCAATATTTCGCTTTTTTATAAACGCTCCAGCTAAATAGTAAAAAGGGGCTCTAAGAAGGTTGTAATAATCCGTTCCGAAGCCGCACAAACCATACAAAAGTCCAAAATATATTACCAATACGAAAACACCCTTGTTGTTTGTATTATCAATAAGACGATTTAGCAATGGGGCGAATAAGACAACAAGTACATACGTTGTAACAAACCACCAAGACGCCGACGAAATGGGCACAGGAAGCGTTTTTAACATGTTAAAGACGTCCCCCCCCCCCTACAGAATTAGACAGTCGCAGAACAACTATTATGGAGGTTGCGAAGGCTAGCAACAACGCATAGAAGAAGCTCTGACTAACTATTTTTTTTTGCGATATCAGTTCTTTTTTATTGCAAAGAAAATATCCCGTTATCATAAAGAAGAGTGCAACTCCAGTTTTTCCTCCCGGAGAATATAGCACGCTTATCATTTGATTGATAAGATCACCTTGCATAAAAGTATTATATGCATCGGCTGTTCGGACTCTTAATACGCCATGCCCAAGATAGTGCGCACCAACTATCATTAGCATGGCGACAATTCTAATAAGTTCAAAATTAGACAGCCGTAATTTCATTAGGTTATTATCCTATCTGCCAATCAACATCTTAACCAAATCCGTTCCTTTTTGACCAAGCAACTGTCTTGCAACCTTTTTCGCCGGATTTACTGGAGGTGCATCGATAGCATTCATAATGTCAAATGCTTTTCGGTCATCATAGTCCTTTGTAAATACTTCAAAGAAGATCGGACTATCAGAGCACCGATCCGACACAAAATCCTCATATAGAGAATCAAACTCTTGCTTTGTTTTGGCAGAAAAGTATTTAAAGTCCAAGGATTCAACATAATTCTTTACTACATTATGTTCTCCTTTACCAAAATGATCCGCAGCAGCAATAAAGGTATCAGTCGCTTTATCACCAAAGAAATTATGCCCCGGAGCAAAGCTTTGCTTAAATATGCCGCCACCATTATTATTTATTAAAAGAATCCTTAGATTTCCCGAAATGTCTCTGTTTCCAAGGCAATTCATATCATAATAAAACGTCAAATCACCAACAACACAAAAATGCAGATGTTTTTTATCCGATAAAGAGCCGCCTACAGCCGAAGAAAGAACGCCGTCAATCCCTCTGCAGCCAACATTACCATATGCTTTCACCCCACTTGGGAAATCAAAAAAAGACCACGCTCTTACAGCATTACTAGCTCCAATATGGATCACGGATTCTGACGGCAACGCCGCTGAAATCTTTGCAGCCGCATAGACATTTGAAAGCGGCAAACTATCTACCGGTATTTTCAAAGAATCCTTTACTGCAAAACATTCCTTTAAATAGGAATCTTTCTTATTCTTGCCACTGATATATTGTTTCAGAAAACTCAACAAACTCATCTTGAACACTTTTGACAAACTGCCAAACGAATCTCTAAGTTCTCCATCGGGGCTCACGCGCCATATTGTTTTTGCAGATTTGAGTTTTGTCATGGTTGGCCAATCAGCCATCGATTCACCAATATGAATCAGACAGGTAATATTGTTCATTATATCATATTTTTGTCTTTGAACAGACAGCAACCCCGCAAAGAAAGCGTATTTGCCATGATATCCGCTTGTATGATCGCAAAAAACAACAGCATCGTGACTTGCACAAAATGCATCCATATACTCACTTTCGGCTTCTGAGAAATCCCTATGGCTTCCAATATACACCGCTATTTTACCATTTGGCAATTCTGGCAAGCTATCGTTGACTTCGTATCTTTCGATTTTGCGAGCATCATACAATTCTTTACAGGAAAAATCATAATCATCATTGCAACAAGGTAGGTCTATATGAACTGGACCAGGATTTGCATTTTTCACCGCTAGCAAAGCCTTATTTACAAGTAATTCAGTCTGTTTAACATCTTCTTTGTCTTTTATTATAGGAAGCTGAGCTTTACATACAACAATATCATTGGGTGACACACTTCTATCAATAACTTGCGGAGCCAAAGTTCCAATATGATAATATCGATGTACGCCAGTCACAGCAATTATGGGCAATTTTCTATAAAAAGCTTCTGTCAAACCGGGAAAATAATTTCTCGAAGCAGTTGACTCCGTACAAGCGATGATTACAGGCTCGTTGAATTCCTCGGCAATTCCACACGCCATATACGCAGCACTTCGTTCATCAATAGAAGAGTAGATCTCAAATCCACCGTTATATTGCAACGCAGCGACAAATTCCAAATCAGTTACACCCGGAGATACAACAGCTTTTTTTATCCCATGCTTTAACAAAAGATCAACAAGAATTTGCACACTGAGATTATGAGTATACCCTGAAATCATCCTTATTACTCCTTTATTTTTTAAATTTATCCAAAGCATTTCTCAAAGCTTTGATATACCCATGCCCATATTTCAAATCGGGCTCCATGTAATTTCCTTCACCCCATTCATTCCATGATTTCAACATGATAATTTTGTTTTTTTTCTTTTTTACGTTTTCCAATGTTCTTAAGACCTGTTGTTCAAAGACAACTGGTTCTGCATTCACAAAAACACGTCCTTTAGTTCCACTTCTTGCCGTATGGTCCCATCTTGGAATGATAAAAGGTATTACATCATCATTGAAATCCATGTTATCCTGCCAAAGAAGTTTGTCACAAATATATTTGAAATCGTTTTTTATAGGACCGGGCCCATAAGCGCGCCTTTTTTGTAAGATATATGTTATAAACTTCGAATGTTTGAGCGAAGGATCTGTTCTGGACCACATTGAAGGAGTTACCGCATTAAATCCCAAAGAAATCCATTTTTTATACTCAGTTTCATTATCAAGATTAGCTACAAAATAAATACCATCTGCAACACCAGAGTCTTTAATCCATTTATTCCATAATTCAATAAAACTTTGGACTTCCGCAAAAAACTGAGGCCTATATATAAGAAAAAATGGTTTGCCATCAATCCGAACATATCTAGGATCCCTAAACAATTTTAGGGCATATTCAAAATGTGCTCTATAATCATCAACACCTTCATATCTTTGTTCCATTAACAATTTGTCGCCCTTGCCATCTTTGTTCCACAATTTAGCCTTCCATGGTTCATTTGCCCAACCAAGACAAAATGGGAAATCAGGTTTCCCCGATTCTAGAACATCGTCGATAATATTGTTCATTAACTGACGGCCTTTACCACCAAACCAATAATGCCAATAACAAAAACCATCAACACCAGCTTCTTTTGCCAGTTCAACCTGTTGCTGACGTACAACGGGCAACCTAAGATCATAATAACCTAAATCAGCCGGGACCTTAGGCTGATAATGCCCTCTAAACAAAGGCTTTGCTTTTCCAACGTTAGTCCATTCTGTAAAGCCTTTTCCCCACCATTCATCATTTTCTTTGAAGGGATGAAATTGGGGTAAATAGTAAGCAAGTATTTTTACATCAGACATAAGATTGCTCCTAATTAAAACCATTAACAAAATTTTTTAGTACCGTACTTTAGACTATCGTTTGTTAATTTATCCATACATTCGTCTTTTGCAGACGTTTTGTAATATTTATCCGAACAAACAAATGTGGACGAGAACAAAGAACCAACAAACAACCAAAATACAGCATTTTCCCAAAGATCTTGTGATAAAAAAGCATAGGGAACAGAAGAAAAAAACAAGAAAGTCTGCACAACATATTGGTTGTACGAACACTTTTTATAGTTTAATAATGTTTTGGTGATAATAGGTATTAACAGCACACAGAAAAGAAACAAACCGCCATCGTAAAGTATTTGCATCACAAAATTATGTGGATAATCAAGTCCTGTATTGGCATCAAAACGATCAAGGCCATTACCAAATAGCATATTTCTCCAAAAGCCCTCAAATGCAAGAATCTGAAGGTCATTCCGTCCATTAGACAGATTTCCTTCGCTTGCAAGACGAACCATTTTCTTTAGAGCTGTAGAACTAATACCAATCTTTTCCATTATTGAAAAAATCATGTCAAAGAAAATATCTATAGACAAAACAATCAATAAAAATATGGTTATCGTAACAATAACTCTTTTTTTATTTATAATAACACCTTTTTTACATTTTGAATATTTTGTTGAAAACAAAAAAACAATTGTCAAAAAAATCGCAAGCAGAGGACCACGCGACCCAAATAGAAACAATTTCGAAAAAAATATTGAATTAATAAATACTAATATAGTTATAAACATTTTTGGCCACTTACAGTCTGTTCGGTAATATGTGAACAGATATACAATAGTTGCAATCACAGGCACCATAAACGCATACGAAGCATCCATAGATATAACATCCTGCCAGCTTAAAGCCATCCGAAAGACCTGATCCAGTTTGAAAATTGCAAAACATGGCCATAACATTATAGAGATAAGTAAATATTTACCATTAACAATTGTAAAACAGGGCAATACCAATCCTACAATTGTAAACAAAGAAAAAAAAGCAACAGATACTCGAGGAGGTCCAACAAAAGTACTTGTGACCGAGTAGAAAAGAATCAAGAATGCCGCTAGAAAAAAAGGTGTGAGAAAAAAATTTGTTTCACCTTTTATGTTTGTAAAAAAATACAATATGAAAATGCCTGCAACAACTGATGGGTACAGTAGCGACATGAATCCAACTTCATTGCTAAAGAAGAATCCGTATGCTAATGTCCAGTTAATACACTTGACGTCTATATAAAAGCCAACTAGCAAAGATGCCAAAATTATCGGTATGCCAACAGAATATTTTTTTAAAAAACACATAATCTATATTTTCAAAAATTTACGGATTAATCGTCCTCTATAAATAAATATCACCTGACTAATAAAACCTATTGGCGAAACAAAGAAATACTTTTTTATTATAGAGTTTGCAAACGAGAATTTTTTTTGAGCAATGGCAGAGTCCCATACTACAGCGAAATTCGCAGCAATAATGCTGTTCTTTATTCCCACTTTTTCTGCGTCTAAATCATTAATAACAGAAGAAAATACTCCTAAAAAGCGTTCTTTCAAGAGGGCAAAATTCTCAACTGAGGGACGATTACCTCCCAGCCCTATAATAGTTGTCAAAATATCTCGCAGACAACAAATTTTATACCCCTTAGAAAAAAACCTTACTAAAAGTTCATAATCCTGATGTCGTCGAAATGATTCATCAAATCCATCAATAGCTAAGAGAGATTTTCTGGTAAACATAAGAGATGAAGTAACCATCGTTGTTCTATTCATGAGCAAGGGAACAATCGCATTATCCTCATAAGGAACAATATATTCTTTTTTCCCATTCATAGAAGAATAACAATAGACACAATCGTAGCCTTCATGGTTCTGAATATAGCTCAATTGTTTTTCTAATTTTTCAGGGTACCATTCATCATCATCATCTAAAAATGCGACATATTCACCTCTAGCAGCACGAATCCCCGTATTTCTAGCAGCAGCACCATTTTTATTTTTCTCATGTTTTAAATACGCAACTTTAGGGTTGTTTCGGTAAGCTTCCATTATTTTTTCCGTATTATGGCGAGCTTCTGTTTTTGGATCATTGTCGTCAACCACGATAATCTCAATATCTTGGAAGGTTTGCTTAAGGGCCGAATCTACAGAACGAGCCAAACCGCCTCGTGAATTATAGGAAGGAATCACAACAGAAATTTTTACATCATTTGTATTCATATTCACTTACCCATCAACCATTATACGCATTTTTGAGATATCATTCAAATTTGTCAGAATCTGTTCTTTTTCTTTTAATGCTTTAGCAACGACTTCAGTTTTTAAATTTACCCAATCTTTCGCATTCATCAGAACGAACACCTCTGCTGCAAAACTTTTCGAATACAAACCATCAACAAGCTCATGCATTGCAAATCGGAAATACGGAATACAAAGTTGAGTCCGATAAACGGCTTTGAAAATATTCCATTTTTCTCTTAATTCTTCTCTACACATTGGCATAACCCTATTTACCCATTTTTTCCCAATAGGAACAGACACTTGATACATTAAGACCTTAATTTCCTGATTTTCTTTTTTAAGAACCTGTTCAAGCAAGTCCATAACGAAAATATGCTCGGGATGCCAATCATAAAAAAAAGGGACTAGTATATAATCTGGCGAACTGTTTTTTACTATTTGAGAGAGTTCTTCGATTTTATTTTTTTCAAGAATACATAAAGGACGATTAAATTTACTAGCAATCATTTGCAACTCTCCTTTTCTTTCTATATGAAGAGAAGGAGAATCGCCCCCATCCATATTTGTATCCACAAAAAAGACAGACTTCATTTTACGAATTACTTGGCTACATCCAATCCACTCATCATCAGCATGGGGTATAAGAACCATGTAAGAAGCAGATTCATCAAGCTGATCAACAACCTTCACATTCATTCTATTTCGCACAACTAAAGCCTGACAAAGCCATTTTAGATTTTTAAAACAGCGTTTAAAGCATCTTATGCACCTTTTAACCATTATTAATTACCTTGTTGTATACAGAAACATGAGCATCGATTATATTATTCCAAGAAAATTCTTTCATTATTTTTTCCTGCGTTATTCTATCATGATCTGCAGAAAACGCGGCCTTCACTTTAGAACGAATATCTTCAACATTATTCGGATTAAAAAACCAACACTTCTCCAACGATTTGAAATCTGCAATCGGCAACCACTTCGTCAGAGCTAGATTACACCCAGCCGCAGCAGCTTCAAGAATGACCATACCAAATGTTTCTTGAATGGAAGAAAGGACCAGAACCTTTGCATTTGCATAGGCTGATTTAAGAAGATTAGAATTACTATCAACCCATCCAAGAAAATGAATGTGCTTATCTCCTTCAGCCTCTTTCAAACATTGATTATAATATTGTGAATTGCCAAAATCGCCACCTCCTATAACAACATAGTCAATGCCAGAGCCTTTTAGTGCTCTTATGACTTTGATGACATTTTTATTTCTATCAACCCTTCCTACTTGCAGGACATATTTTTTACGTCCTCCAATTTTTTCAAAAATTTGATTTCCTTCAAAAACAAAAGAATCAACTCCATTAGGAATAACGGACATTTTTTCATTTGGAACATTGAAATGCTTGTGAATAAAAAACTTCTCTTGTTTTGTTTCTACAATAATGAAATCAACCAATTCCATTATTTCAAACATTATTTTATATGAACTTTGTATCGGCATTTTTCTAAACAAAATTCTTTTTAAATCAATTTTCCATCCTTCAAGCAAAGGTACAATAGATGATAGTACAATTTTTACACCTTTTTCCTTAGCACATTTAATCAGACTAATATATTCTGGTTCCAGCTTAAACAAATGTAAAACATCACAGTTATCAAGCTTTGTTGTCATAGGACAAAAATATTCAACATTGACACCATCTTTTAAAGCAAGCCTACTATAAATCTGACGAATCCTGTTTTGCACGCCACCAGAAATGTTTTGACAACAAGTATTATACCCTGTAATAACAATGTTCATATTATTTTTAAATCCTAAAAAACATTCTTTTCGTTTTTTTTACTTAATTTATTTCTATGATAAAACATCATTGTGCGATTTGGAATAATAGACGCAACAATCGGTTTTAAAGCATACAAATATGTAGGAAATGAAAAGTTTAACAATTTATACCCTCTTAAATAAACTTTAGAAGTTTCTATTGCTGCTCTTAAACTTCGTTTTTTCAAATCCCCTAATGATTCACGATAGCGGTAAAGGACTTCTTGAATATTATACCCTTTAAAATCATGCGCATAGAATCTAATCCACAAATCAAGATCTTCAGCTCTCATTGTATCCTTGCGGACGGAATATCCTTTTAACACATCATATACTATTTTCTTCATCATTATTGTAGGATGGGCAAATGGTGTATTGCTCTTTAGGATATTCTTTGTTGGTTGTTCTACCGATTTTCGAACACCGATATCACCATTCTCGTCAAATATCATTCTATTGCAGCCTACACAATCAATATCAGAATGCTTTTCTAAATATTGCACTTGTTTTTTCAGCCTATCAGGTAGCGACTCATCATCTGCATCCATACGAGCTATATAAGAACCTTTCGACACAGCAAGACACTTATTCAATGATGCGGCCAATCTTAAATTCATTTCATTATGCAACACGCGAATACGGCTATCTTTTTTTGCGTAATCCATCAAAACGTCTAATGTTCTATCAGAAGACGCGTCATCGCATACTATAAGTTCCCAATTAGTATAAGTCTGTTCAATAATAGAATCAATAGCAGCGCCTACTGTTTCCTCGCAATTGTACGCACCCATTATAACTGAAACAAGAGGCATGTTATTCATGATAAATACGCCTTATATCACTCAAAATTTTTTCTATAGAATATTTCTTTACTATTTCCTTATTCGTGTTTCCATACAGCAAACGCAATTCCTTTGATGTAATCAACAACTTCATTTTATTAGTTAATTCAACAACATCGTTTGGGTTACATTTATAACCAGTTTTTTCATTTTCGCTATAATCATTTATCCCATGAACATTAGATGTGAGTAAAGGAAGTCCGCAAGCCATAGCCTCCATCGCGGCCATTCCAAGTCCCTCTCTATGCGACATAAAGCAAAAAATATCCGCAGACTTTGCTATTGCGGGAACATCAGTCCTATAACCGAGCAAGTGGAACTGATGTTCTATGCCTAGCTTTTTTGCCAAATTTAGCAGGTTCCCCTTTTGGTCGCCCACGCCAGCAACCGCATAGTGAACATTCTTGTTATGCAGCTTTGACAAAGCTTTTACGACAACCTGATGGTTCTTATTTACATTAAGTTCACCAATCGAGAGCAGCAAAACGCAATCTTCAGGTACCCCAATTGACTTTCGAACTTCATTTCTATCGCACTCCACGCTCTGGATTTTCGAAAGATCAATCCCGACCCCAGGCACATAACAGACCTTCTTGGCTGGCATTTTCTTTTCAGCCAGAGCATAGTCCTCTTTATTGATTGTAATCAAGACATCCGTAAAGCGGGCGCAAAACCTTTCAATTGGGTAATACATCAACCAATTTTTAAGTGGAGCGCCCTTAAAGAAATGGAATCCATGAGCAGTGTAAAACACTCGCGTTCCCAGCTTGCGAACTTTGCGGCATGCCAGTCGCACAATCATCGAAGCATTTGGTGTATGCGTATGGACAATATCGTAATGTTCCGTTTCTACAAGTTGCTTGAACATTTTATAGGCTTTGAGATTGTCCTTACAAAACGGAGAACGCGAAAATGGAATATCGTGAACCTTGCAACCAAGGGTGTTGTAAATTTCGGGAACGGGCTGTTCGCAATTTGTCGCAATTTCGACGGAATGACCTTCGTTTAGGAGCATTTTTATATGCTTAGGGAAAAAGCCCATTGTCATGGAAACTGTTGTTACATAAAGAATTTTCATTATACGTTCGCAGCCTTCGGCAAAAATTCAACATAAAAATCACCATTTTCAAGCTTTTCGAGTATCTTGACTTCGTTTACGGACTTAGCGGCCGCCATAGAAGCGGTATTTTCAGGAGAAATCGAGCCGAACATACGCAATCCGAGGCTTTCATTGACCTTGTTCATGGCAAGTCCTTCGAGTTTAGCGATTCCCATCCCCCTGTATGTGTAAGCGACCATGTAGCCCTTGAAGCATTTCCCGTTCACAAAACAACGTAAGAAGAAATATCCCACAATCTTTTCGCCGTCCAGTACGAGGAACGTAAGAAAAGCCCTGTTACTGATGATTTTCGAGAGGTTTTTCTCGTCAAATGCGTGTGGCTTGAAAAACTTAAAGGCATCTTCAGGTTGTTCGGCAAAAAATGTGGCAAGCGGATTGGCATCGGCTGGTGCAGCCATACGGAGTGTAAACTGGCCAGAGCATTCTTTAAGGATTTCCGGAATTTTTTTCAGAGCGTTCCTGTGGGTCAGAGAAAACACAAATGCATTGCACCATTCAATGATGTTCCAAAGGAACCCAAACTTGTCGCGGAATATGTGGGCTAGCTTGTAAAGCATTAAAAAGCCTCTGCTATAAGCTTTTTCGCTTCAGCTTGTCCGCGGTCGTACTGTTCGTGAGTGATGCGACCTTCAGCAAGCAAATAATCAGCCAAATCGGTAGCTGTGTCGCAGCCTTCTTCAGTGATTCCGTCACGCTTAAACACTTTACCCAGTGTTGCGAGAATAATTATCACATCACCAATGAAGGTAATATGGTCAATGTATTTTAAGTCGAAAGCAATCTTGTTTTCCCAGGAAACAGCATTGCGTCCGTTAATTTGAGCAAGGCCGCTAAGTCCCTGACGCACGGTGTGGCGCTTGCGCTGTTCGGGGGTCATAAAGACCATGTCTCGCACAAGTTGCGGTCTCGGTCCAATTACAGCCATGTCGCCCTTGAGAATGTTGAACAGTTCAGGGAGTTCGTCGAGGCTTGTGCTGCGGAGGAACTTGCCGTAGGCATTCAGGCGCACATCGTCAGGGAGCAGGTTGCCGTTGGCGTCCTTTTCGTTTGTCATCGTACGGAACTTGATGAGCTTGAATATTTTTTCATTAAGGCCCGGACGCGGTTGTGTAAAGAACGGGTTGCCTTTCATCTTGATGGCTCCAAGGACTGTAAGCACGACGAGAATCGGGCTCAAGCAGAGGATGGCTGCTAGAGCACAGAAAAAATCGAGGGGGCGTTTGAAGAAACGAGCGTACATTACTCGAAGCATTCCTTGATGGTCAGGATGATGGCGTCCTGCTGGTCGGGGGTCATCTTGTTGTCACTCGGGAGGCAAAGACCACGGGCAAAGATGTCGGCGCCCACGTCACGGGTTTCGCCTGCGATGTAGGCATTCGTGCGAGCGCGTCCATTTCCGTTAGCGGTGACAAAGGCATGGCTCATGTACATGGGCTGCATGTGCATCGGCTTCCAGATGGGGCGGCCTTCGGCGTTCATGGCGGCGATGCGCTCGAGGATTTCCGTCGGGCAGCTCTTGCCTTTTTCGTGGATGTACAAAGCTTCGGTTTCGCCGCGCACCTGCTTGCACATGGCATCCTTGTCGATAATCAGGCAGCTGAGCCAAAAGTTCGGTTCGCTGTTCTCGGCGTCGTAGGGGTTCATCTGCACCGGGAGTCCCTTCAGGCCTTCCTTGTAGCGCATGTAGATTGCCTTTTTCTGTGCAATGTGCTCTTCGAGGTAGGGCATCTGGCCGCGGACCACGCCCGCAATCACGTTACTCATGCGGTAGTTGTAGCCGATTTCCTCGTGCTGGTACCACGGGGCGGCCTCGCGGCTCTGGGTGCTCCACTTGCGTACCTTTTCTGCGTCGTCCTTGCTGTCGGTAAGGAACATGCCGCCGCTGGAGCCGGTAATAATCTTGTTTCCGTTGAAGCTGATGGCGCTGTAGTCGCCAAAGTTGCCGGTCTGCTTGCCTTTGTAGCTTGCTCCGAAGCTTTCGGCGGCGTCTTCGATGAGGAGGGAGTTGTGTTTTTTGCAGATGGCACGGATTTCGTCAACTCTGGCCGGGGTTCCGTAGAGGTGTACGAGTACCACTAGGCGTACGTCCGGGTAAATTTCGAAAGCCTTCTCGAGGGCGATCGGGTCCATATTCCAGGTCTTGTATTCGGTGTCGATGAACACAGCCTCGCCGTTCTCGTAGGCGATGGGGTTCACGGTGGCGTCGAACGTCATGTCGCTGCAAAACACTTTGTGTCCGCGGAGCGAACCTTCGCCCGCCTTGGGCATGCCGTAAAGCGCTTCGCCAGCGAGCTTTGTGCAGAGGTGGAGTGCTGCCGTGCCGGCAGAGAGTGCGACGGCGTACTTGCAGCCGACCTTCTCGGCGGCGAGCCGTTCGACCTCGTTGATGTTCGCGCCGACGGTGCTCATCCAGTTGGTTTCGTAAGCCTCGGTGACGTACTTGATCTCGTCGCCGTGCATTGTAGGGCTAGAGAGCCAGACCTTCTTCTCGAAACGCGTCATGGATTACCGCAACCTCAGGGTTACTCCGATCATCTTTTGTTCATAGCGACCTCCGCTATTCCTGGTCAGACCGGACGTGGAACTAATTGTAGCAAAATATAAGTAATATTATTGTAATTTTGTAGGGTTACTGCCCATTAAATGACAGATTTCTTATTTTTTCTTTAAAAGATGACGTTATGAAAGCAAAAAAAACGGTCACAAAAGACCGTTTTTTACGTTTTTTGAATGTTTGAGGGATTATTTGATGGCGAGCATCGCCCTCGTCACTACGCCTATTGTTTCTCGATTTCAGCCTTAATCGCCAAGACGTCTGATTCTGGAAGTTCTGTAAACTCAACAATTTCTTCGATAGGCTTGTTTTTCAACAGCATTTTCTTTGCCATTTCACGTCTAGCCATATTCTGACCGCGATCAAGGGCAGCCTTATTGATTGCATATTCATCCCATTTGGCTTTTTGCGCTTCGTCAATCATTTTCTGTTCCTCTTTCGATAATTTAGCCAAATATGCAGTCGAAAACAAGAGTTCAAACACCGTATTGGCATACTGCTTGGGCATCTGCGTCAAGTTTTTCATGTTCTTGAGAACGTAAAGCCCCTTGTCCAGCGTAGTTTCTAGCTGATCCAGAGGTTTGTTGAACTTCGGGAGTTCCACAAATGCGAATGAAAGAACTTCGCTAACGCTAGCCCCATTGATTTCACGGAGCTTGGCTCGGCGGATGTAGCGGTCATCGACAAATACGTTGAATTCCATAAAAACTACTGTAACAACCGGCTTCAGCTCGTAATTGTACTTTTGTCTACGCTCGCCCTGCGCAATGACCGTCTGCGATGCGTAATAAATTGCACGGTTGACAATATTTTCTTGCATAAGGAGCTGCACTTCGATGATAAAGCGCCGTTGCGCCGAATCAATGCAGTACAAGTCAAAGACCGTTGTCCTGTTTTCGTTCGATCCGTCATTAAATTCCTTGTCGCGGGACTGTACATCCACAATCGGTGATGATTATTCCTCATAGGTTCTAGCCTCGCTAATTGTTTTACCCCAATGGATTTCTGCAATGTTGTTATTGTTTTCCATAGATATCCTTTATTAAACTCCCGATAATGTCGGGTTCATAGACAGGAAAAAATCCTACCCGCTATATTTAACACGCGTTTTTCTCCAAAAAGTTTCGGTTAAATTTTGGATACAAACGTATAAAAAGGCGATCCCCGCCTTCGCGGGGATGACAACGTAAGAAAAAACGCAAAAAAACGGCCTCAAAAAGACCGGTTTTAAACGTTTTCGAGGATGTTCGAGGGGTTATTTGATGGCCAACATCGCCGAAATAACATCATCCGGAATGTTCTTCGAACGGAGATACTCGACCCGTTTGGAATCACGTTCATCGATTTTCTCGCGTTCCCGCATTCTACCACGGCGGAGTGCGGCACGTTCAGCAGCACGCAGGCGATCCCCAGCAGTCTTGATGCCTAAAGCTTGTCCGATACTCATTTGCATACGCAACTCCTCCACGACATCCTTAAAATCTATCATTTCGATTTCAAAGCATCTAGACGAGCCTTAGCCTCAGCGATTTGCTCTGGAGGCAAACCCATAGCTTTCAAAACACTAATAGCATTGGCTTCACCTTTTTCCTCGCCTTTGAGGAAATTTTCAGCTATGACCGCATCATACGCATGCATTTCGTCGAACATATACCGCTCCATAGTTTTCAAAAGTTCAGGATTCGCATTGCTAACCAGCAAACGATTCAAAGCGTTCTTATGTAGAGGATCTTCCGATTCAGGAACTGCTAGTGGGCCCCTAGAAATGAGCCTAAGCCAGAAGTCTTCTCGAGAGTTCACTCCCTTACGAAGCTTTAAGAACTTAATCAAGTCCACAATAATATATTTATTTTTCGAAAACATAGGTATGGCGACTCCCGCCTTTACATCGTGTTTGCTGTACAACATCCACGTATCCTTGTAAATATCCTTCGGTTTCAAAATCGGGAATCTGCAAAGCCAAATGGAGACTGTTTCAGGTAACTCATAATAGTGGACCTTCTTTTCTTCTTCGGACATAGCGAGGAACTGTTCCGACCTGTTGTAATCATGTTTGCCTCGAATCGTAAGATAGGCATTATATAGCTGCATGCGGTCTAAAAAGAATGGATGCTTGCGGTTTTGTAGCTCAATATTCATAAACCGGTTATCGCGCGTTTCAACCCATACATCAAGCCGCAAGGGTTCATCGCCAGGCATGAACACGTCGATATATTTTTCAAATGCGTAGCTGAGATCAATGATTTCGTGGTCATGATCAAGTTCAAGAATACTGTTTAACAAGTCACGAATCGTATCCTTGTCATCCAACAACGCGCGAAATGTCGCCGGATAGTACGGAAGCAGATATTCAACACCATCTGCGTTTTTAACGATGTACGGTTTTGTCGTTGTATTATTTTCGTTTGTCATTTGCATATCCTTATATAATGGCAGAGAACTTTCCCTTACCGATTATATTTAACACGCGATTTTCCCGGAAAAGTTTCGGTTAAATTTTGGTAACGTTGCAATTAGTCCCAAAAACAACCCATTACGGTTTGTCAAAGAAATAAAACATTTATCCGTCTCATTTTATATTAAATTTTCATGAGTACGTAACAGGGACTTTTTCAAGGTTTAGGATGGATTCGGCGGGACCGCACAAGTTAGAGCGTTCAAGGAACTTGGACATCATCAAGGGAATCGGGATTGTCCTTGTGGTTCTTGGGCATTGCGAATGCGCGGCGAAGAATTTCATCTACTTGTTCCACATGCCGATTTTCTTCATGGCTTCGGGCTACGTTTTGAATTCGGGCTACAGCGATAGCTTTCCCAAGTTTCTGGATTTGCTCCGGAAGAGGTTCAAGAGCCTGTGGTTGCCGTGTTTCTTTTTCAACACGCTGTTCCTTTTGCTTTCCGGGGCGTTCATCAGGTACGAAATCTACCCCATCGACGTAAAGACGGCCCCGACTCTTGCAAACGGGATTCTGTTTAACGCGCTTTTGTACATGAAGGGCGGGCCGCTGGCGGGTGCCTGCTGGTTCCTCGGGACGTTGTTCGAGGTCACGATTCTTTACGCGTTTGTGGATTATTTGCTCAAGCGTCTGCACGTGCGGTTCCGGGAAATTGTGAACTTTGTGCTGGGGCTCGTGCTGTTTTTGGTTTCGTTCTATCTAATCCAGCGGGGAATCCGGCTTCATAGCATTTTCGAGCGCATCGCGGGGGCTTATGTGATGTTTGCCATCGGGGTTTTGCTGAAAAGACTGCCGTTAAGCGCCATTTCGTCAAGGATTTGGGTGTCGGTTTTCGTGGTGACGCTCGCGATTTCGCTCGTCTGCAACCAGTTCGGTTCGGTGGAGCTGAGCACGGGGGTCTACACCTCCCCCGCTTTTTACTTGCTATGCGCGGTCGCGGGGTGGTTCCTGATTTACTCCGTTTCGGTCGGGGTGTCGCGTTTTTCTTGGGCGACGAGCTTTTTCAGTTATCTCGGGCAAAACACGGTTTGCATCATTGGGCTCCACTTTTTGACGTTCAAGATTGTGACGTACATCCAGGTTTGCCTGTACAATTTGCCGCACGAGACTCTGAGCGTGTTCCCGGTTTTGGCGGACAGGCCGTTCTGGTGGATGGCGTACACGGTCGTCGGTGTTGGGGCGCCGCTGCTGATCAATCAAGGGTACAAAAAGGTCAAGCGGAAAGTTTTGGCTTCAAGAGCTTCGTTTTCATGATGGTCAAACATGTTAGCCTCCAATGCTTTCAAAAGTTCAGGTTTCATTTTTTTCGATTAAGAATATACCTATTCTATATGAACGGCGCAAGTGATTGGATTTTTCCAAGAAACGCATAAAAAATAGGCAAAGGCTTGACAAAAGTAGTGAACAAATGTATATTACATATTGTAATTTCTGTTTTTTCCGCATGTAAGCAGAAGGAGTTGACATGAAAACAATCAAAATACCGCAAACAACCTTGATAGCGATTTCAAACATTGACTTATTAGTAAAATTTATATATATTAATTATTGTCGAGATATCGGCAACAAGTGCGAGGTCCTGCCTCAGTGGACAGAAACAAAAGGTGTGTGGTCCTACCTTAGTGGACAGATTCAAAAGGTGCGAGGTCCTGCCTTAGTGGACATTTTTAAAAGATTACAATCCCTTCTTGGGGGTTGTAATCTTTTTTGTTAAGGAGTCGCAATGAAGATAACGAATCAATCACGATTAGTTTTTGTCAAGGAAGAATATCTAGACACACTTCGTTTGTCGGAACCTAAAGTCAGCACAAAGAAAAGACCCTATGTCTTTCTTGCAGTCAAGATTGCAGAACAATTCTATTGCATTCCGCTTACCTCGCAAACAAACGACGTACGGCAAAAGAAGGGACGAAGCAAACGTCCCAACACATTCACGATGACGATATCTGGACCTAAAGGAAACGAGATTGCTGTTTTGTTGTTTGGCAACATGGTTCCCGTTCACGAAAGCCTAATCAACACCTGCGTTATAAACAACGAGATTCTCAAAGACGAATGGATTTTCATTCGAAAAAATCTAAATTCCATTGTAGAAAAAGCCCTAAAAGTGTACCTAAGCAGAACAGAAGGAAAAAACAAATTCGCAGAGCTTTGGTGTTGTAATTTCAAAAAGCTGGAAGCGATTCTTTCAGAATGGACTCAAAGCATTCGCAAAGAAAAATAAACCACCCAAATTCAGAGGATCCTATCACAAAGGTTTTGGTGAAAGTTTTTCGTTTTCTCTTGACACGCGAACAAAAATAGTGTATATTCGTGCAGTAGCACAAAAGTGCATATTTTTGGAGATTTTATGATTGAGCGGATTCGAGGCGTTTTGGTGCAGAAATCCCCCACGTTTGTGGTTGTGGAGTGTGCGGGTGTCGGTTACGGCATCAATATTTCGGCTTTTACGGCGGGCAAGCTGCCCGAAGAAGGCGCCGAGGTCATTTTGCACACGAATCTTGTGGTGCGCGAAGATTCCATGACGCTTTTCGGATTTGCGGACACGACCGAAAAGAACCTGTTTTTGATGCTTTTGGAGGTCAACGGTGTTGGTCCGAAGCTTGCACAGCGAATTCTGAGCGGGAGCACGCCTGCGGACTTGCTGAACATGATTGCAAGCGACAACAAGGCATCGCTTGGAAAGATCAAGGGGCTCGGCAAAAAGACTTGCGAACAGATGACGCTTACGCTTAAGGAAAAGGCGGCGAACATGCTGCAGGCGCTCGGCGATGTCGAGGGCAGCGGGATTACAAGTGTTGGAGCGCTGACGGGAGCAAAGCTCGAGGCTGTTTTGGCACTGCATACGCTCGGGGTGAAGGATCCGGCGGCGGAAAAGGCTGTTGTAAAGGCGGTCGAGGTTCTTGGGGACGGGGCGGATGCCGCAGCCCTCATACCGGAGGCGTTAAAGTATTTATAAATTGGCGCCCCCAGAACAAACAAGCCTCCAATACAATAACTATTGACTACTGACCAATGACTAAGAACTAAAATATGGAAGATCAGCGTATAATTTCACCGCAGAAGTGTTCTTTTGACGAGGGCGATACAGACCGCAACTTGCGACCGCCTAGTTTGAGCGAATTTACAGGGCAAGACGACATCAAGGAAAGCCTTTCGATTGCGATTGAAGCCGCGAAACAGCGCGGCGATGCGCTCGACCACTGCTTGTTTGCGGGTCCTCCAGGTCTCGGAAAGACGACTCTTTCGAGCATTATCGCCAAAGAAATGGGCGTGAACATCCACATCACAAGCGGTCCCGTGCTCGAAAAGGCTAGCGACCTTGCAGGGCTCCTCACGAGCCTGCAAGAGAACGACATTTTGTTCATCGACGAGATTCACCGCTTGAATCGCGTGGTCGAGGAGTACCTCTACCCCGCTATGGAAGATTTCAGGCTCGACATCATGTTGGATTCCGGTCCGGCAGCAAGGAGCGTGAACCTCCCGCTCAAGCATTTTACGCTCGTGGGTGCGACCACTCGCAGCGGGCTTTTGACCGGACCGCTCCGTGACCGCTTCGGGTTGCAGTACCGCCTGGAGCTGTACAACGAAAAGGACATCGTCAAGATTCTCATGCGTAGCGCACGCATTTTAGGCGTTGAACTCTCGGAAGAAGCGGCAAAGATTCTCGGCGGACGCTGCCGCGGGACGCCACGTGTGGCAAACCGTGTGCTCAGACGTTGTCGAGATGTGGCTCAGGTGCGCGGAACAGGCGTGATTGACGAACGCGCCGCACTCAAGACGCTCGAAATGCTCGGAATCGATAGCGAAGGGCTGGACCCGACCGACCGCAAGATTCTCGCGATGATGATCGACAAGTTCAACGGAGGTCCGGTCGGTCTCGGGACGATCAGTGCTGCCATGGGTGAAGAGCCGGACACGCTCGAAGAGGTCTACGAGCCATACTTGATCCAAAAGGGGCTTATTTCCAGGACGCCGCGCGGACGCATCGCAACGCCAAACGCGTACAGGATGCTGCACAAGACAATACCAAAATCGCTGATGAGCGAGCAGATGGAATTGGAGCTATAAAAAATAACTGGATCCTTCGACTACGCACCTACGGTGATTCGAGAATGGCGATGCCGGCACAGTGGCCGGCATGACAGCGTCATTAACGGAATTCTGGGGCGATGGTGAAAATAAGGCTGATGCCGTGCCAACTATGGAAGGCAAACTGCAAGCGGAGCAAGAACATATCGGGCTTACGCACGCGGACACCAAAACCCCACGAGTTGTAGAGATGGTCCTTTGACCAGCTATTCACCTTATCGCTAATCATTGCATATTCGTCGAACACAACGCCATCCACCAAGCGGTCCACCGGCCAACGGTATTCCGCCGAAAGTCCCATCAAGAACGGAGCCACCCACGCGTCCGTGTAACCACGCAGGGGGAACCTTGCATTCAATGCCGGGAAAGCCGAATACGGCGCACCGCCCTTTTCCATTTCCCAAACGCCCTGGAAACGGAACTGGAATGCAAAAACACGGCGTTCAAAAAGTGTTTCCACTAGATTTTCTGGGCGCCACACACGAAGCGCTTCGCTCCACGAGAAATCTGTATAGAATTTTCTCGTTTTGCGGCCTTCTTTTGCCGTAAGCACATACTTATCCGCACTTCCGATGAAGAAATAGATTTGATAAAAGGCGTCGATACTGATAAAGTCATGGTTTTTGCCACCATCCTTTAAACCGCCTTCACGTTTCAGACCTACCAACGCAAGGTCATCGGAATTAATCCCCTCGTACTCACTTACAGCCACATAAGACGCTCTCAAGCTAAAACGTTGACCTCTCGACGGCGCATACGGGAAATCCAGGTTATCATAAACGAGGTTCATGAAAATCGGGAATTCATAGTGGGTCTGGTACAAACCACGGTCTTCAATCAGGTACTTGGGGTCATCGAGCACGGAGTCCTTTGTATCCGTAAAATCCGCCCAATGGTAATAGAGTTCGCCTCCAAAGCTAAAGTTCCAATTTCGCGATTCCGTCAACGGAAAACCCAATTGCACGCCCCAATTCAGAGTCGTATCCGCCTGCTTGAACGATTCCTTGGTCATCGGCAGAACAAATCCGTTATCACGGTCCATATAGAGGTTCAAATTCGTCGCTCCGTACAATTTTTTCCCGAAAAGGGACTGCTTTGAATAGCGCAATTTGACATCGACGTCGCTATTGGCGTAAAAATGCTCTTCGACAACGGTATAGTCACTCTGCAAAAACAGGTTCCTGTGTCGGTAGCACACGCCAATCATTGTGGAGCTCCCCGGTTTCAGGTTAAACAACGGGTAAATGAGGATATTGCGCTTGCTTCCGAACGTGATAAGCTCAACCGCCTTGTCGGCAACGCCATTGTCAATCGCATAGAGCATCGGAGCCGCAATCGGGTAAACGAGCGAGCTAAAAAACGGCTGGATGACATGGACGAAGGGCCAAGAAATGATCTCGAAGAACGACGAAGAACTCGAAGAAGTGTCCTGCACCGCTTCGCTAGACTCATTTGCACGCGCAGGCAAACACAGCACGCCCACAAGTACCAGTAATGTTACCAAACGAATCATTTTCACCCTAATATATAGTTATATTGAGTATGATGTTTTCACTTTTTGCAAAAATTATCAAAAAATTAGCGACTTACCCGAAGATTATCCTTACGGTGTTCCTTGCGGTAGGCATCTTGAGCATTTACCCCATCATGCACTTGCGCTGGGATTTGCAGCTGCAAGACACGATTACGAGTGCGCGTGAACCGAGCAACGTCCAAAAGATTGAAGACGAATTTGGTGGGCTCGGGAGCCTCATCGTCATTTTGCAATCGGCGGATTCGAGCGCGAACTATCGCATCGCCAAAGACCTCGCACAAAAGATGCAGACGAGTCCGGCGGTCCATTTTGCAGACTTCGAGACCGACATCGATTATTACAAAAAGAACAAATTCTTGTACGCCAGTGAAAACGATATTGATATCATGGTGCATCGCATCGAGCAGCTCAAGCACGACTACATCATGAAGAACAACCCGCTGTTCATCGACCTCAAGAGCGCGATTGATTCCATCACGCAAACGACTTCGGAACAGCGCGAACAGCTTTTGAGCGACCTCGAAAAGAAGTACTTTGACAAGCTCGCCGTGAGCCATTCCAACAAAACCGGGACCATCCGCATTGTCGAGATTTACCCGACGCATTCCATCTCGGATTTGCAGGCGAACCGTAACTTGTTCTATGAAGTTACCGAGCAATTGAAAAACGAAAAAACGCCCAGCGATTTCCAGGTGCATTACGCGGGCAAAGTCTACGAATCTATCCAGACCGGCAAGCGACTTTTGCCCGAAGCGAAGATGGTGGGCTACGTCACGGCGGGGCTGATTATTCTGCTTTTGATTCTCAACTTCTTTAGGCAGCCACAATTGATTTTTATTTCGGCACTGCCGATTGCAACGCCGATTGTCACGACGATGGCGTGTTCGTACTTGCTCTACGGGCGCATCAACCTGTTTACGCTTTTGCTTGCGATTGTGCTTCCGGGGCAGGCGCTGCAGATTATCAACCACGTTCTGAACAGATACTTCTTGGAACGCGAACAGAACTTGAGTCCGCAACTTTGCATTGAGAGCGCGTTGCTCGGCATTGGCCCTTCGACCGCAGTATCCAGTTTTGCGTTTGCCGCCTTGTTCGCATGTCTCATCTTGATTCCTCTGCCTGGGCTTCAGGAACTTGGCGTCCTCGGTTCCACAGGATGCATTTTGAACTGGGCGATCACATTGCTTTTCTCCACCGCCCTTTTGCAAGTGACACAACGCAAAAAACCATTCTCGATTAGGCACGCGCAAATCCATCCGGAATACAGGATTTCGATGCTTTCCAATCGTGTAAACTGGATTATCTTTTCGATTATTATTGCAGCAAGCCTCGTCGGGCTTTACATCGGCGGCACGCGCTTGCACATCCGCAACGACTTTTCGGCAACAGAAATCAACTACAAGGACGCGACGATTGATTCCCTGATTGCAGAGACGGGATTCATGAACAAGACGCCTGTGGTCGTGATGCTCCCGGAAAGTGCCGAAAGCGAGAACCTGCTGGAAGAATTCACCAAGCTCAAGAACGACGGAGAACTTTCGACCGTCAATTCACTGTTTACACTCGCGCAGTTCTCCCCCAACTTGCAGCAGAAGAAAATGGAAAAGCTCCGCCAGTTGCATAGCTTGGTCACGAAGGAATTCCGCGAAGCGCTCTCCAAGAGCGAACTGGAGAATCTCGAAAAAGTGGAACAAGCGCTGGAATTCGACGAGACGGATGATTTTGAACCGCCCGAGTACATCGCCAAAAAGTTCCGCGACAAGCACGGCAAGCAAGGGCGTTTTGCATTCATCTTTACGGACATCAAGGAAAACTACGGCAGTGAATGCGTTAAGTTGCACAAGGAACTCCACCAGATTGAAGGGATTGATAACGGGAAATACTTGGTGGCTGGCATCCCGATTACACGCGCTATTTTCTTGGACAGGATTACAAATAACTTTAGTAGGCCATTGCAAGTGGGCGGTATTCTCGTATTCCTGTTCATGCTCGTTTATTACAACCGCTTTAGCCGCGCCTTGTTCACAGCACTGCCATCAGTCTTTGCCACAAGCTGGTTCCTTGCGGCGCTCAACTTTTTTGACGTGAAGATTTCAGCCTACAGCGCACTCACCTTCCCAATTCTCATTGGAGCAAGCATCGATGGTTCCCTCCAGTTCTTCACGGCTTATTACGAGAAGCAAAAAGGGACGGCGCTCACAATTCTTAGGGACAAGTTTTTTACGATTTTTCTCTCGCAGATGGCTGCGTTTATCGGTACTTACGGCATGCTCGTTTCGTCCCACCCGGGGTTGCGTAGCATGGGTTATGTCTCGTTGACAGGCCTTATCTGCATATTCATTTCCCAATTCACCATCTTCCCCCTCATCGCAGGATCGCTCGACCAATACCGTCTGAGACAGAAAAGGAAAAAGGAAGCTAAAAATGAAAACGCTTTCTGATAGAACGCAAAATATTGCAGCATCGCTCACCGTCGCCATCGACACGATGGCAAAACAGATGATCGCAGACGGCAAGGACGTCGTGAGTCTCGGCGCAGGCGAACCCGACTTTGGAACGCCCACTCCCATTCAAGATGCGGCAATTGAAGCCATCCGCGCAGGCAAGACGCGCTATACCGCACCCGTCGGGATTTTAGACGTGCGTAAAGCTGTTGCGAAGAAATTGGAAGACGAAAACGGGCTCCATTATGAAGCTTCGCAAATCATCATGACGAGCGGTGCAAAGCACGCCGTGTTCAACGCGCTCGCTGCCTTGATTAACCCGGGCGACGAAGTGATTATCCCCGCCCCGTACTGGGTCACGTACCCGGAACTTGTGAAGTGGCTTGGCGGTACGCCTGTGTTTGTTGAAGCGGGCATCGAAAAGAACTTCAAGATTGATGCCGAAGATTTGCGCAAGGCTTGCACGCCGCGCACGAAGGCAATTCTCCTGAACAATCCGTGCAACCCTACTGGCGCCGTTTACAGCAAGAGCGAACTTGAAGCACTCGCCAAAGAAATTGTCGCACAGGACATCTACTGCATCTCGGACGAAGTTTATGAATACTTTGTCTACGATACAGAATTTACAAGTGCCGCAGTGTTCCCCGGCATGGCCGAACGCACGATTGTAATTAACGGTTTCTCGAAATCGCACTGCATGACCGGCTGGAGAATCGGTTACGATGCTGCCCCCGCTCCGATTGCAAAGATCATCGGCAAAATCCAAGGGCAGGCCACGCACCACCCGAGCAATGTGGCGCAGTACGCCGCCCTCGGCGCACTCAACATGGACAAGAGCAATGTGCACGCCATGCAAGCCGCCTTCCGCAAGCGCAGAGCCTACATGCTTGAACGCACTTCGTTCTTAAAGACAAAGCCGCGCGCACCCGAAGGAGCATTCTACCTGTTTGCACCGGTGAGCGATTACTACGGCAAAAAGACTCCGGACGGCAAGGTGATTGCAGGCTCGATTGATTTTTGCAGCGCACTTTTGGAAAGCAAGGGACTTGCGATTGTGCCGGGAGCCGCCTTTGGCGACGACACATGCGTTCGATTCTCGTACGCCGCAAGCGACGAAAATCTCGCGAAAGCTTGCGACCGCTTTGAAGCGTTCGTGAAAGAACTACAATAATAGGCAAACGCGATGTTTCCATTCCGCCTCGTCAATCCAGACCCATCGAAACCGTTTACCATCGGGCGCAAATCGGATAACGTTTTGCAATTTGACAACCTGATGGTTTCGAGGTATCATGCGGTTCTGAATTTTACGGACGGCAAATGGATTTTGCAAAGCTTGACCCAGAACAGCATCACGATGCTGAATGGGAAAGACGTGACGACCGCCGTTTTGAATGATGGCGACGTGATTCTTATTGGGCCAAGGCAGTTGCGAGCAACGCTCCGTGGCGCCGATTTGACGCTTTTGATTATGGAGCGCGAAACGGAAAGCGATATGCAGACCGTAACGCTCACGACGGAATGGAGAGAAGTCGAGATTCCGGGAATCGGGAAAGCGAAATGCCGCAGGATTGTGAGCCGAGATGCGCGAGATGCAGGGAATGCTGGCGGGAATTCTGGTAATGCCCGCGAAAATCGTGCCGAGATAAAATTCGCGAAAGCGATTGTAGACGAGGGCGGCAAGCGCACACGCACGATTACAATTGCAAGCGGTGACGCCTGCCGTTTCGAATCCGCCGTGGTCGGATTCCGCAATAACGATTTGCTGATTGAAGCGCAAAATTCTGGCTTTGATGTTTTCGCGCAAAACGTGAATGTTTTTGCAGGAAAAAAGCAATTATTAAAAGGGATTGATTTCGAACTCCCCGCAGGTGAAATTCTTGCGATTATCGGGCGTTCCGGACAAGGTAAATCTTCACTTTTGAAGATGATTCAAGGCATCAACAGTTGCGACAAACAAAGCATTGTGCGCATTGGCGGTGTCGATTACCGCAAAAACGAGATTCGCAGGCGCATTGCAATATTGCCGCAAGACCCGCCGCTCCGCCCGGAGCTGACCGTCGAAGAAACCATTCTCGACGGTGCGCGTTCGTCGATGGACGTGCGGAACTTCAAGCAAGATGCACTCGCGCGACTCGAAAAGTTCTGCGAACTTTTCGGGCTGAGCGGACGCAAGCATAACCTCGTGAAGACGCTCAGCGGCGGCGAAATGCGCCGCGTCGCGCTCGCACGCGAGCTCATGGGCAATCCGGGACTCGTGATTCTCGACGAACCGCTCTCGGGTCTTGACCCGTACAATTCGAGAATTCTTTGCACGCACTTGAAGCAGCTAGCGTTCCTCGGTCATACAATCATCCTCACGACTCACAGCTACGAAGCATTGCAGATTGCAAATAAAGTTCTCGTACTGCACCAGGGCGAAGAAGCATTCTTCGGTACCGTTCAAGCCGCATACACGCACTTCAACACGAACGATCCGCAAGCGCTCCTCACGAGCATCACGCAAAGCAAGGCTGCCGAATTTCACGAGAGCTACAAGCACGAGCAAAAAATGCGCGACAACAAGTATTACTTTGAACGCACCAAGCTCCCCCGCAATTTTGCCTACACCGTGCGCATTACCGCCAAGCAGTGGTTCCGCGACAAAGGCCGCATTGCAGCACTTTTTGTGCAACCCGCGATTATCGGATTTTTGCTCTCGCAAATATTCTCCGACCAAAGTTCACTCTGGACCGTCGCCTTTGCGATTATCCTTTGTGCAAACTGGTTTGCGCTCTCGCTTTCTATCCGTGAAATCGTGCAAGAGAAAGACATTCTCCGCGACAAGTTCCGCCGAGGCGTTTCGGCACTTTCGACGCTGACTGCAAAATGCACGCTCCCCATCATTTTCACGATGATGCAGACCGCCATTGTATATGCGTTTATCAGTAGTTGCATTAGCCCCACCCCCAAAATTACACTTATCGCTTGCGTTTTCGCCTGCATCGCCGTCCCCGCAACCACCGTCGGGCTTTTCACGAGTACGCTCGCCAAGAACACGAGCCAGGCAAATGCCTTCTTGCCGCTCCTCATCATCCCGCAAGTCGCCCTCGCCGGAGCCCTCGTGCCGCTTGACCAAATGCAGCCCATTGGCCGCGCGCTTTCGAGCGTCATCTGGTCGCGCTACAACCAAGCTTCGCTCCTCAACATTTTGCTAGAACGAAAAGACGACATTTTCAACGCGATTTTCGCCATCGCCATCGCGCTTAGTTTCTATATTGTAACTGCAATTTTACTACACAAATTAAAGAAGCCAAGATGATACGTCCAGAACAACCGCTAAATTTTCCGTACCCCTTTAACGAAAACTACGAACTATTGGGAACGCTCGGCAAAGGTGGAATGGGCTATGTCTACAAGGCTCTCGATAAAAGGCTAAACCGCGAAGTAGCCTTCAAGATTCTCGACTCGACCTCCGATGTCGAAGCTATCAAGCGTTTCTATCTCGAAGCGCAGGCCATGAAGGAACTCGACCACCAGAACATTGTTCACGTGTTCGACTTTGGACAGCAAGGGAACCAGCTTTTTATCTCGATGACTTACGTGCAAGGTATTTCACTTGCCGAAATTTTGCAGAACAAGAGCAAGCTTTCGTTCGAGGCGATTGAAGTCATCATCAAGCAAATTGCACGCGGATTACTTTATGCGCACAGCAAGGGCATTGTCCACCGCGACGTGAAGCCCTCGAACATCATGCTCACGCGCGACAACCGCGTCTACATCATGGACTTTGGCATTTCGTACATCCAGGAGATGGAAAAGGAACGCCTCACCCGCACCGGCATGACGATGGGTACGCCCGAATACATGTCGCCCGAACAGTGCCACGGAGATGAAGTCACGCTCCAGTCCGACATTTACAGCATGGGCGTGATCCTTTACGAAATGACTTGCGGACGTTTGCCGTTCGAAGGCAGCCGCCCTGTGGAAATTGCGCTCAAGCACGTGCAGGAACCGCCTCCAGCTCCGGAACTTTTCCGCGAAGATATCCCGGACGGACTTTCGGCGCTGATCCTCAAGTGCCTCAAAAAAAAGCTGAACGAGCGTTTCCACGACATGCAGGAATTCTTGGACGAATGCGACCAGGTGTTCCCGCAGCACGACACGCCTTATCAGAATTCTTCCGTCGGACGAAAGACCGGCAGCCACCGCAGCGTTCCTTCCATTGCAGAAGCAGCCAAGCGATTCAGCAGCAACCTCACTCCGCACAAACTCATCATTGTCGCGTTCTCGGTGTTGTTCCCGCTCATCGTAATTTTGCTCATGCTCCTCATGTTCACGCACAAGCCGCAGAATATGTTGCACGAAGTCGAATGGAACGAGGTCATCGCAAACTACGAAACGAGAGCGATTGAGCCTGAGATGAAAAAGGGGTACCCGATCGAAAACTTGACCGACGGCGACCTCACCACGGCATGGCTCAACAAGATGCCACTCAAGCCGCTGAACCCGGTGCTCGCCATGTACTTCGACCAGAACACGCTCATCACGAACATCGGCATTGCCGTTGGCTACCAGAAGTCCGTGGATGACGCATTCGGTGACCGCTTCCGCATTTTCAAGAAACCGCGCACGCTCACCATCGAGACGAAAGATGGGTTCAAACAACGTGTTAAGCTTGAGAACATCAAGGGGATGCAATACCCGAACATTCAGGCGGTTGAAACAACGGAGCTCAGGTTCTACCTCGAAGATGTGCACGAAGCCGACAACGACGACTACGCTATTTCCGAAATTCGCCTGCTTGGGATGGAAGTGAAATAGAGACGAGAGAACGGCTCAGTGAGCCTACAGACGAAAGACGAGAGGGGATAATGCAAAAAAAGGTTGTGCAAAGAACATGCAACCGCGCTAAAGGAAATTTTATCGAGTCGCAGGCGGTGGCATTCTTGATGCGCGAAGGCTATCAAGTAGTCTCCCGTAATTACGCTTACCACGGCGGAGAGCTCGACATTGTCGCCCGTGATAACGGGACGCTCGTTTTCGTCGAAGTCAAGTCTGTTTGGAACAACCAAGAAGGCAACCCCGCTACCCGCGTAAACGGTCTCAAGCAAAAGAAGATTTGGCAAACCGCTTGCCATTTTTTATCAACGCAAAAAACAATCGCGCCCAAAGGTTTCGACACGCCGTGCCGTTTCGACGTTCTGAGCACCCGCGCCTACCAGGAACCGCTCCAGTTCGCGCACTTTAAAAACGCCTTCGAAGCAAGCGAAGTCCTCCCGAGGATTTGATGATAGCATCATCGCGATTAACGCGATTTTCGTCACAGCTTTTCCCCGACTTTTTTTGTATATTATTCCCTCAAAAAACGAGAAATACAGATAGAATAATATGCGACTCGAAGTACATCCAGAAAATCCGCAGACCCGCATCGTGAAGCAGGCCTCCGAAATCCTCGAAGACGACGGACTCGTCCTCTACCCCACCGAATCCGGCTACGCCATCGGCTGCAACGCCGAATCTTCCAAGGCCATCCACAAGCTTTACGCCCTCAAGAAGCCCATGAAAAAATTCTTCATGGCGCTCATCGTCCCAGACATTCGCTTCGCCACCGGCTACGCTCACGTGAGCAACTTCGCGTTCAACATCATCAAGCAGCGCGTACCCGGTCCGTACACGTTCATCCTCCCCGCCGACCCGCACATTGCTCGCAAGCTCGACGTCAAGCGCCCGGAAATCGGCATCCGCATTCCAACGCACCCGTTTTTCAAGGAACTGTTCCAGCATTTTGACAAGCCCATCTTGAGCACTGCCGCCAAGCTCAGCGACGAAGACATCTACGAGACGGACGAGCTCTGGAAAACGTTCCAGCACTCCGTGAACATGATGGTCGACTGTGGCAATATCGAAATCAACCCGACAAACGTCGTGAGCCTCGTCGGTGACTGCGTGGACGTAATCCGCGGAGAACTGGTTTAAAGAGAAAAGGGCCGCATGAAGCGGCCCTTTTGCTATACCCGGTTCGCGAGTCGAACGCGAGTTTAATCCTTAGGAGGGACTCGTTCTATCCATCTGAACTAACCAGGCGAGTAAGCGCAGACGAATATAGTAAATATTCAGGAAGTTATCAAGCCATAACATCTTTCAATGAAAGGTCGCTCCGTCCCTTTAACGTATCCTTATCGATAAAGAATACATTCTGTTTTTCAAAAACGAACAAGTCCTTACAGCTTTCATAAGTTTCTGCCGAGTACGACACAACAGATACAAAAGCTTTCAAATTAAGCCCACGTATTTTTTCAAGAACGCACCTTGAATCCGCAGAAGCCTCATAAAGAAGAATTTTATCTTCTGACGTTAAATTCTCTTGAATCCATTTTTCAAGATTTGCAGTCCACGCGTCTTCTTTTATCGGCAAAAACACAGATACAGATGTGCTGAGATTCTGATTTGAACGATATTGAATCAAGTCCTTTATTTGGTTCAATTGAACTTCAAAAGCATTCTCTTCAACATCCGGTTTTACCCAAATTTCGTCGATATCGTAATCAAGATATTTTTTGTATTCCGGACAATCTAATTTTGAATTTTCAAGAAGAATCGAAGTATGGTTTCTACGTCCTTTTAAAGCAGAAATCATTTTCTCTACATCTTGATTTTGCCAAAAATTAGAGCCACATAAAACAACATTCTCATAATGATTCACATTATGGATTTTAATAAGATTTTCAAATGTCTTGAAATCAATTGATTCTTCAACATAACCATCGTCCAGCGAAATAAATATAGACCTAGGTTCTATCGGAGGAATATCATTATTAAGAAGTTCTGGTATTTGGGGATTTTTTTCAAATTCACCAATCAAGAACGGGAGCATCAACTTATTGAAAACGCAAATTTCATTTTCCAATTCGCCATCATTTGCAGAATAATGATCTACAGAATGACAAACACCTCCGCACAATGTTTTCCAAACACAATCTTTGCATCGTTTGAACTTTTCTTTTGATCGGGACAATGTTTTTGCAACTATGCTACTTTGAGCCAACATTTCATCAATCGGTGTTTCGTTAACATTTCCAATTTTAAATTCCTGATCACCAATAAAATCATCACAAATATAAACATCCCCATTATTTGAAAAGCCAAGTATTTTACGTCCTGCACCACAAGGAGTCTGCGTACACATAAACGTATTTTCATTAGCAAACAAGCTAGAAGCCATATTTGCAAGAGTCCGTTCCTGTATTTTCTTATCGTTATGCGTATTATTTTCTATAACTCTATAGTAAATCTTTTTATAGGCATTAAAAATTTGTTCCCCAGATACATATAACGAGCAATCATCTCCACCACGTCCAAACTTCATCAACGGAATAAACGAGAACTGATAGATGTCATTTGCAAGGAAGAAATCTAAAATTTCGTCCATATGCTCAGCAACATTCGCAGTCATCACCCCTAAAACACCAAACGTAATTTCGTGTTTTTGCAAGCAATGGATTCCTCGTATAACTTGATCAAAGGAAGCTTTTCCACCTTGAAGAGGTCGTGTTGCATTTTGAAAAATTGCAGGACCATCAAGGCTTACGCCTACATTGATATTATTTTTTTTAATATAAGTTGCAATTTCATCATTTAACAAAGCTGCATTTGTCTGTATCGTAACCTGTACTCGCTTACCATACTTTTTAGCATACTCAGCAATATCCTTAACTAACTTAAAATTCAAAAGAGGTTCACCACCATGCATCAACATATTTACAGTTCTATAAGGATTCAATCGAGCAAACTCATCAACAATTTTGTGAGCAGTTTCTACAGACATGTGAGACGACTGATCAACACCGGCATTAGCATAACAATACACGCATTTTAAATTACATGCCAACGTTACTTTAAACACAGCTAATGCTGGATATTCTTTTTCCTTACAATCCGAGTTACATTTTTTCGTCAAGCCATGTTCACGAACAATCAAATTATGCTCGACCAACATTTTTTTCAAGCGTTCAATTTCACTAAAAGGAACCTCAATATACTGACGAGAGATTTCCTCTGTGGAAAATCCCGATTCAATCAACGATACAATTTCTTTGCACCGATCATCCAACAGCAGCCATCCCCCCGTTTGAGGATTAATAGCCAACAGTCTATCATTTAGCGAGAGCCATTCAATAGGAGATTTTTTATTCATCATCATAAAAAAATTTTAAAAAGAAGGGCTTATACAAAAGCCCTCCCTGGATTAGATTAAATTAAACTTTATTTTTTAAAGTTCAAAACCTTTTCAACAGCCGATTTATTAGCACCCTTGAAGGAAATTGAATCAGCAGTGATTTTGCATCCAAGTCCAGTCAATTCCGACAACTGGGCTTTTGTTAAAGCTCCCGTAATTCGGAAATTATTTCCATTGACATCTGAACCCGTAAGATATTCAACATAGGATGGACCATGTTCTTCCATCCAGCCCTTCACATGTTCGTCCTTTTCAGCCCCCACGAGCCTAGCTCCAGAAGCTCTAACAGAACCATCAATATTCAAGGTACCATTCTTAACGTTCAGCACCTTTTCAACAGCCAATCTATTTGCGTCCTTGAAGGTAATTGTATCAGCAGTGATTTTGCATCCAAGTCCAGTCAATTCCGACAGCTGGGCTTTTGTTAAAGCACCCTTAATTCGGAAGAAATTGCTCTTATTATCAGTACTTTTAATATATTCAACATGTGAAGGGCCATGTTCTTCCATCCAGCCCTTCACATGTTCATCTTTGCCAACACCTTCAAGACGTGTTCCAGTTGCCTTAACGGAGCCCTTGATATTGAGATTATTTTTTAAGTTATCCATATTTTATTTCCTTTTGTTATACAAAGTTTCCTTTGTATCATTAACATATCAAAAAAGTAATTTCGCAACAAATTGAAAAATTCGTTTTACAAGTAACAAATAAAATAATTTCAAAACAAGCGAAAGCCCTTATAAATAAAGGGATAGCAAGCACACGAGTTACGCGTAAACATTAAAGCAAACTTTAATTTACAATAATACAAAATGCTACAATTTTATTATATAGAAATTAAAGCATATATAAACTAATCATGAATTTATTATTAAGTCTTACAGAGCAATGTAATTTACGTTGTAGTTATTGTTACTACAAAGAAAGTCAAGTCGACAGAAAAAATGTCATGAGCGATAAAATTTTGGAAGCATCGCTACGAGCCGCATTCGATCGCGCTATCGAACTCAAGCAGAATTCTTTGAACATCACCTTTTTCGGAGGCGAGCCACTTTTACGTTTGCCATCTATCAAAAAATGCGTGAAACTCGCCAAAAAGACGGTCAAAGAAAGGCACGAAGAACTCGCTGAAGATTTTCAATTAAAATTTTTCATCAACACTAACGGAACTTTGTTCACACAAAGCATTCTCGACTACATCAAAAAAGAGAATATTCAAATCTACCTATCGCTTGATGGTCCCGAAAGAAAGCACAACATTTCTAGAAAGAAAGTCGACGGCACCGGGAGTTTTCAAGACATCGCTCAATGGATTCCTGAATTAGTCAAAATGGATGTGCTTGTCATGTCTGTCATAACACGCAAGCATGTTCGAGGGCTCAGCAGATCCATCAAGTGGATTATCGATCAAGGTTTTTGTAACGTGGCGACTGCAGTCGATTTCGATGGGAAATGGACTGGCGAAGATATGGCGGCTTTGTCGATTGAATACGAGAAGCTAGCCTTGCTGTGGGACAAATACCAAAGAAATGGACAAGACGTTTATTTAAGCACCATTCAGGATAAAATTTCATACAAGCTTCTTGACAAAAGACAGCGGCATAGCAACTGTTTTATTTTCAAGGGCGCGATTGGAGTCGCCACCAACGGGAACGTTTTCCCTTGCAGCAGGTTCATCACCAGCAAAGAAGACGCCAAATACATTTTAGGGAACGTTCTCGATAAGAGCAATAAAATTTTCACAGGCTTCGTTGCAAAAGACCTTTGCCGTTTTTTGAAGTACGACAAGCCGGAATGCAAGAACTGCTTAATAAGATACCGCTGTACCGCACACGAATGCGGCTGCACGTCATTTTACACAACGGGCTCCATCTACGGAGTTTCTCCAGAAGTTTGTGCGCACGAGCGCATGCTCACATCCATTTGCGATGAAATTTTGGCAAAGCGCCAGGCTTCAGGAAATCTTTTCTAACTCTAAAACACAAAAGGAAAACCACTATGGCAAATAAAAAGAAAGCAGCCTCAACAAATAAAGTAATCGAAGTCAACAGCATCCACGGCAGACTCGGCGGCATCCCCGAAGAAAAAGCCCTTTTCGATGAACTGAAGAACCTCGCCACCGCTCTTAACAAGTTGGGTACGGGCATTCAGAACGTTTACAACTGCAAGACGACTATCGTCAAGCCCGAAGTCAAGATTCCGGCAACCAAGCTCCGCGACGATGACGGACAATCCGGCATATCGAACGAAAAGAGCTTGTACACACAGCTCAAGGCTCTCAGCAGCAGCTTGAACAAGATGACCAATTCTGTGCAGAAGAACGTTCAGAAGAACGTCAAGGCAAGCGCAGCCGCAAAGAAGGCAGCCACCGCAAAGAAGAAAACGGCAGCCAAGAACGCTAAATAAACTTCCAAAAAAACTAGCCATTTCAGTCCTCGGGCAACTGAGGGCTGTTTTTTAGTTCCTTCGACTCGCTACGCTCGCTCAGGATGAAAATTTAAGCACCCAGCGAGGCATTTTCCGCCGCATTTTCTGCAACCGCGCCACTCGCAGCTTTTTCTGCATTTTCGCCGGCATCCGGTGTGACTCTTGTGCGGGCATCGTACAGGTCTTTGGAGATATGCGTGAAGGCTTCGACGACAACAGGGTCAAAGTGCTTGCCCGCCCCTTCGGTGATAATGGCCATAGCCTTTTCGTACGGGAATCCCTTCTTGTACACGCGTTCGGCGATGAGGGCGTCGAACACGTCTGCAACGGCCATGATTCGCGCAGAGAGAGGGATTTCTTCGCCCTTGAGGTGGTTCGGGTAACCGGAGCCATCCCATTTTTCGTGGTGGTAACTCGCCATTTCGATAGATTCATTGAGGTAGCCAGCATCGAACGTGTCGCCAGCGTCGTGCACAATCTTCTTGAGGATCTTGCCACCTTCGGTCGTGTGGCTCTTCATAATGGCAAATTCTTCGTCGGTGAGTTTGCCATTCTTGTTCAGAATCAGGTCCGAAACCGCGATTTTACCAATGTCGTGTAACGGCGCAGCCTGTTTGAGTTTGCTGATGTAGCCATTGTTCAAGATTCCCTTGAACTTGCCTTCGGCACGCAATTCCATCGCAATCGCTTCGACATATTCAGCCGTCTTTTTGATATGGTCGCCTGTGTTCTTGTCGCGCGCTTCGACGAGTTCCGCGAATTCCGTAATCATTACGTTCTGCATTTTCTGGATTCTAAGAACCTGGTCACGCACCTGTTCAATAAAGCTCTGTGTGTCCTCGGTCATCGAATCGAAATGGTCGTACAACTGACCAATTTCATCACTTGTATTAATCTTGAGGTCCTTCACATACGCAACGGCATTTTGAATCAGCGAAAGATCGAGCTTGCCCATTTCAAACGCCATAGCCGTACGCATCGTAGCCCCAGAAATTTTCATGGCGGCATGAGACATCTTGTTCACAGGCACCACAAAGCCGTGTTTCATCACCTCAATAATCACCATCATGATAATTAGCGAAAGCCCAAAGAACAGCGAAAGGAGCTTGATAAAGAACACGGCCTCATCGCGCACGATGGATTCCATCGAGATGTCCGCCGCCACATAGGCAACGGTCTTCCCTGCCGCATTTTTGATCGGCCTGTAAACCGTGAGGAGCCAGCCAAACTGGTCATCCGAAATAATCGGCTCGATTTCTTCACCGGCGAGGAGTTTCGGCAAATAGGGTTCGAACGAGGGGTCAAATTCCACCAAGGAGCCCGGAGCGCCACCCGGCACGCCATCCGTATCTAGGTCAAACACCACATGGCATCCATCCGGCAAAATTTTGTACACATACACGTACTTTGTCTGCGGGAAGCTTTCTCGAATGCCACCAAGTACATCACGGGTATGCGCATAGCCATCAACATCATACCCCTGCGCTATGTAATTGTCCACTTTTTCGGCATCAATAGCAATCGACGCAGCTTCGGTCACGCCCCTTGCAATACTAACAAAGTTATTCACACAATTATCACGATACAAATAGAAGCCGATCATGCTCGCAAGCCCTCCCAAAAGGACTTCCGCGATAATCACCATGATTACAACCTTGTTCAGCAAGGATTTTTTGTTCGAAGAAAAAAACTTTTCGGGACCTTTATGATGGAACAACTGAACATCTTTAAGTTCATCCTTGATGTTCTTTGGGATAAAACGGAAAATGAGAGCAGACAAAAGAACAATGGCACTCTTGTCAAAAATGTCAATCACGATATCGGCAACAAACTGTGAATAAAAACGATTCCAGTGCAAAACATCATGGAACGCAATAGCAAACGGCGCAGAGATGCCCTCGCCAAAATTGAACCCATACAAAGCGTAAGTAAAGATAGAGCCAATGCCGCCACCAATCAACGCAAAAAGCAAGATGACTATAAGGAGTTTCCAAATCGTATGGAAGAATCCACGACGGAAAAGGAAAGTCGCAAGCATCGCTATCAAGACGCTCAAGACGCCGTAATACATCGCGACCGGTTCAGCAATCCCGTTGATAGCATTCACACTAAAGCCGACGATAACCGCAGGCAAGTAACCGCCGAGCATAGCCGTAAGCACGGTGCCCAGGCAGTCCAAAAACAAGGGGATTCCAAAGAAAATCGCCAGCTTGGCAGGGATGACGTTCAGAAGCAAGCCCACGAGCATCAACAAAAGGATATTCCTCGACCGCGAGAAAAAGCCCTCGACGGAAGCCCATATCGCTTTCAGTTTTAATTTAAATTTCAAAACATACTTTCTCATACCCAAATTCTTCCTTTTAACTTACATAAAATAAATAAAAAAACAGGCCACTATCACAAGCTTGCAATAAAAAAACATCATATAAAAGGAGATGCCCGCTCGGTTTATTTACCGGGCGGGCACTCTAGACTTAACTGGGTCCTTCACTTTCGTTCAGGACGACGAAAAACGTTCGGGATGACGAGATGTTTAGCGGTATTCGAACTTGGCCTTAAACAGGTGTTTGCAATCGTTGGAGTCGTTGCCCCAGTGGTCCGAAGAGCCTGCAAAAACGTGGATGCCAAGGTCAGCCGCACCAGCAACCAAGCGGCTCATGCCAGCGATACGCCAAATGCCACGGAGAACATCGTCGCATTCTTCGCGAGTGAGGTCAGCACCTTCGATAACGCCCTTGCACATGTACAAGCCGTCGTGGATAAACGGAGCCGAGTTGTAGACATCGTTACCGGCCTTGATATCCGGGACAACAAACTGGGCAAAAGACGGAGCCGAAGCGCCATCGGACATAAAGCCACGCTTGAACAGGCAAGTCAGCAAAAAATCGCGAGTCTTACCATCGGCCTTGGTGTAGCGCGTGCCCTTGACATAAACGTAACGGTCGAGCTTGAAGAAATACATTTTGCCGTTGCCATCGAACATGAGCGGGAAATCGATCGTGACATCGTCCACGGTAATGGAATTGCGTTCTTTTTCGAGATAGGTTCGACTCTTTACCTTGTCGATATACATTTTTAAGTTAGCCATAAACTCCTTCACGGTGCAACGCTATTGTGCACACGAAGTAAAAGATATAAAATTTATCGGGATTACATTTTCTTTTTGCGCACCACGACCACAACAATCGCTACACTAGCAACTAATAATACACATGCTACAAAGCAGACAAAGCGGATTCCCCAACGATGCATACAGACGAAGGAGGCAATTTTTCCTTGGCGCGAGCCATCACCATTTTCATTTTCGAAATACTTGAGCATGCATGCACCGAGATTTCCTCCTACAACACAAGAATCCTTTGCAGAGATATCCGTGGCGTAAGGACCTACACCGAAGTTGTAATACGAGTCGTTATAATACAAGGCATCGTTACTAAACTTATCCCATCCAACATTATCAAACCAAACGACAGGAACCAAAGAATTTAACACATTGCGACGATCAAGACCGTCCAACTGCAAACTCATATCATTCAAGAGAATCTGTTTATTCCGAGACACAGGTTCGTCCAGCACAACGTACAAGTAATTTTTAGTTTCATTTTTTTCAGATTTGAGCAGATTCAAGAAATTATTGTAACTATAGATTCCGCTAGACAAAACCTGCACCACAGTATCAGCAATCAACTGATGATTATCTACAGATAAATCGAATTGATTCATCATCAAATTTACATAAACAGACTCGTTTTTCTCAGCAAGCTTATTTTTCAATTCGCCAAAGAAATTATTAAACTTCGATGTGCTACTACTATCCTTCGGGAAATTTTTAAAGAATAAAGTTACACCGTCACCACGATTTTCCAATTCATCGGTATTGAATGTAACCGCGTTTACGAAACGCTGAAAAGATGAATTAATTTTCTTGTTTAAAAGTTCATCAATTTCACCAGTAAGTTTAGCAAAGAACGAATCTAAGCCGACATTTTTCCAGTCATTCTTGACAACAACCCAATCTAGCTTTACATTGTGGCGATGAGCTTCATTGACAAATTCATAATTATCTTTTTCGTCAAAATGCGTCAGCGCAGATTTTCCTGAAGGAGTCACAAGGGAGCCGTTATTATCAGCCTTCAGACCATAATAAGCCAGTCGAGTAACACCTTCAAAGTCCACCCATTTAGTTGAATCACCGGCATACCAGTACGGATAAAAACCTACGATTTCGCCATTCAATTCTTCTTTATGGCTAGCTCCACTAAATTTGCCGTTTAAAATTATCGAAGCATCATCATTGTTGTACACCTTAACAAGCGAAGAATCTACGACTTCCTTAAAGTAAAGGGAATAAAGAGAATCAAGCCTATCGAAAAACTTTTTCCAAAGGTCATCAGAGCAGATTCGGCCACTATATCTATCGATAAATTTCTTTTCACGTTGAATATCAGATATTATTCTTTTATCCACATTCCTGTATATCTGATGCATATTACAGTTTTTTTCCATACATACGCCATATTTTTCAATTTTCTTAATTTCCCGATTCTTACATATTGCACTCTGGGCTTCTCTTATGGAATCTACAAGGTGCTTTCTCTTCTTAGCAAAAAGAGATTTGAGAACAACATCAATATTTTCGTCATGATTATTTATATGTCCGCCACAAAAATTAAAACTCAAGGCCAAGAAATTTTTGGCGTAACGATGAAGCTGCGTTGAATCCAAGAAAAGCTTATTCTGCATCTGCTGAATAAATTCATACACTTGTTTAGAATACACCATATTGTTAGTCGCATCATCAACGATATACCATTTTAAGGAATCAATAGCACGAACATCCAAAAATGCCTGCGTATTGAGCATTCCCATCGCGTCTGTAACAGTATCCTCGCAAACAGCCCATGAAGTCTGAATAAAATTATTCACAATTTTTTGATGCTGAGGATACGCCTTAAGCAGCTCCATAAATTTTTCATTCATCTGCGTTCGGCTTTCATACTTAAAAGCCTTCCGCTGTTCAAGCGCATCAAACACCGCAGCGGTATCTTTCAGCAGATCCTGTTCTGCATACTTTTCCACTTTTTCGGGAGAAATCGTGTAGTAACCCATTCGCGATTCATTCGCAAACGACAAAACAGAAGCAAGTCCTAAAACAAGACTTGCAAAGAAATACTTCATTTTCATGGGATTTCCCTTCCTATCAAAAATACGAACATACTAAATATAGTATTTCTCAAACAAAATCACGGGTTCACGAAGCATTCGGCGACGATAGCCCTTGAGCCATCATCGAGGCTTGCCTTGGTTATCGACTTCGCACTTGCATTCGGGAGGCATTTCACAAGGACTTTCGATGTTGCAGAATCGAGCAACTGGAATCGTGGAGGCGCCCCGCTTACAATCGGGATTTCCGTTCGCGACACATATAGCGATAGACGCGGGGACTTTTCCACACAATCGAACTGTACAGGATGTTCGCCATTCAGCGAATCGTTTATTTGCAAGTCACGTTCAGCAAAACTGCCCGAGACGCAGTAACACCACCTCAATTTCTTTGTTGGAACTTTCACGGTGCAGGTCAGCATTTTGCGGGGAGTCAAATGGAGTTCGAGTGCAAAAATAACGCCAAACATTCGTTGCAATTCGGGCATGGAATCCTTCTTGCGCCCTTCAAAACACGTTCCATTTCCAGAAACCACGGCTACCGGAAACTCGTCATGCGCAATGCAATCGAAGTTCGTCACGTTCCAGACTTCGGCAATGGAGGCCTTGACGTAAAAGAAAAGCGTCGTCTCTTGCGAAAAAGCAGCTGCAGGCGCCATTATACGAACTTTTCCGTCGTATATGCGGCACAAGGCTTCTTCCCTTTTTAAGATTTCAGCGGTCTCGGGAGAAGCGAGAACCTTAAAGCCACAAGAACTCCCATTATAATATTCGTGACAAAGCGATACATCTACAATTCTTGCGTATTCCACTAAACAACCTCCTTTGGGGGCCTAAGAGATTGCCGCATGCCGACTTTTTGATACAATCCAAAACTACCAAGAGCGTGCTTCTTTGGTATTTTATTCAACACCTCAAACATTTTTAGCATCCCTTACATTTTATACAAATTCCCTTATGTATTATAAGTTTATCTGCATCACATACACCCATCGCCGCAATATAATTATATGTACAGACTTTTGCAGATTGTAAAATTTATTTTTCTAGTTTTCAGTTGTTTTCAAAGACAAAATATTGCAAATGAGCAGACAAGCTAGAAGAAATTTATCACAAAACGAAGTTTAGAACAACATTTTTCACAAAAAGACAATTTTAAGTAAATAAAAGTTTTTAAATAACTATAAAAAGAACATATTCAAAGGCAAAACAGGCCTCATAAAAATCCAAAAAGTATAGCTAAATACTATACGTATCATGTTATGATACAGCCCTATAATACAATTTGAAGCAAAAACCGCCCAAAACGGCTCAAAAACGCGTTTTTTTAAGCCTAAAGCGCCATCTTTACCTTTTTGTAACAAAAATAACACATTAATTACAGCATATTCCATAATAATAGAACCCACATTTATTAAATTATAGCCATGTTTGAGCAAAATAAGCAATCTGAGTTAACATCCCGCCAAAAAGAGATATTGTCTCTACTACGCAAGGGACTCACCAATAACGAAATTTGTAAGACTTTGAATATTTCGGCGAATACCGTCAAAGCGCACCTCGCCAACATCTATAAAATTCTCGAAGTTACAAATAGAACTGAGGCCGTTTCTACAAAAGCCGACGAAAAAAATTTTAGCGACGATATCAAAAAAGACCTCAACATCATTTTTCTCAAGAAAAACGACATTTCTGCGTTTCCAAAAGCCAACGGGCTTTACTACGCGCTCGTAGAATCGCTCCATCAGTACCATATTTTTCGCATTTCAGACACGGCCGAGGCAACCGTAGAACCCGCATTTTCCATTGATGTTTCCGCCGCCGAAGACAAAGACGAAGCTTTATTCTTATCTATCAGAATTGGCTCGACACACGAAATACTTTGGACAACCTCTGTCAAAATCAGCTCAGACAACATTCTAGAGATTGCCCAGAAAGCGGCAATGCTTTTGTTCCGACACATCGTGCTTGCGACGGCCAATATAAAGTATACTCCCCAAAGTCCCATTCCCTATTGGTGGTACGCGACCGCGCATTGCAACATCAAGTTCGAAAACCGCAGCAAGGAAACATTCAACTACTGCAAGGACATGCTCACGCCTCTTGCCACTGGCGAAATCTACAGCGAACAGGCGGCATACACGCTCGCGCTGGTCTACTACATTGCGATTCTTGACAACTGGGGCAATTCCGCCGCCTACACAAAGCAGCTCGCCGAGATCGCCCGCAAGACCATGTTCAACGCCCCCTACTCCATCTATTCCCAGATGGTCATGGCGTTCTACAACATCGTTATCGGCAACAAGAGCGAAGCAATTGCTTATTTCAAGCAGGTCATCGAGGCAAACCCGCAAACCATCATCGCGCGAACCATTCTGATCCAGATTTACATGCTTACTGGGCAAAACGACCAAGCGCTCGAGCTCATTGACGAGTGCGAGCGCCTGATTCCAGCAACTGCGGCACAAACCTCAATCAAGCAAGGCAAAGCGTTCATCCTGCTTTTACAGGGCAAGTACGAGGAATGCATCAACCTTGCAAACCAGATTTTGCTTTACACCCCCAAAGCGACCGTTTTGCGCCTGTTTATCATTTTCTGCAACAATAAACTGGGTAAAAAGGTCGAAAGCGAAGTTCAAATCAAGGAACTCTACGAGCAACACCCGGATTTTGACAAGCCGTACCTCGAACAAATCCTGAAAGGGGTCAATCCGCAGATACAAAAGCTGTTCATGGACAACCTCCAGAACCTTTTTGTGCAAAAATAACCCATAAAACTACCCAAATGGGCTATTGCAATATAACCCTATGGGAATATATCTTTGGTCTATGCTTTTCACGGAGTGCAGGACCAAAATGACGATAATAGACAAAATTATCGAAATAATCGATAAACCGCAGGCGGCAAGGCTTTTATGCCCATATTCCGGCCTCGTCTTTTTGGCCATGGTCCTCATTTACAAGGACGTCTCCGGCATAAACCTCCGGCAAGCGACAGTCATCAAGCTTTTAAGGGCTGCCGCCTCCGAATTAAAGGCAACCAAGCTAAAAAGCAAGCTCAAAGTAGCGGTTTTACCGCAAAAATCGCCAAAGCGTTCGGTGACATTGCTAGACCTCTACGCAGAACACGCTGCCGAATACAATTTCAAGACATCGCGTTTTGCGACAGAAAGCGACGAACCGGTAATGGAGCCTGTTCCAGAACTTCTCAAAAGTCTCATCGACAAGGGTAACGCAAACCACGTGGGTTTAGTCAAGGGGAATGCCTTGAGCCACGCCATCGAAGAATTTTTGAAAGCGATGATGAAAGCCTGCGGAATCTTCGTCAAGGATATTAAGGATTTAATAGAAAACGCGAAAAGGCAACAAGCCTCGTTTGTCATCCCAGACGAGCTAAGCCTTCAAGCGTAAAAAAGATTGACACCTCAAACATAGTGCTGCAAGGACCTGAATTTGGCCACCTCCGGATTCTCGACCTTGCAGCATTTCTGTATATAGAAAAGGCAGGCAAAAGCCTGCCATATTCATCAAGATGCCAGCCGAAGAGCCTAGCCTTAAGCGCTTACGCTGAGTTCGCTCACAGCGAGGGCGGGCACCTTGTAGCTTGCAAACGGGTCACGGTATTCATTACCGACCGCCACGATGTTCTTGAGAATGTCGAAGAAATTACCGCTGAGCGTGACGCCATCCACCGGATGCTGGATGATGCCGTTCTCGCACCAGAAGCCGTGTGCCCCGATGCTGAGTTCGCCACTCACGGAACTGCAACCGGAATTGCCTTCCAGGCGTACGATAAGCAGGCACTTCGGGAAGAGCTTGAGGAGTTCCATCGTGGTCATGCTTCCAGGCGGCACGAGCAAGTTATAGAAGCTCGTCGACATTTTGCTGCCAAAGCCACGGTCACCATTGCCGGTCGTTTCGCGGCCTGCCTTTGCAGCAGTTTCGAGGTTGTAAAGTGCAGAATTGAACACACCATTTTCGATGACCTTCACGCGCTTGGTAGGGCAACCTTCGGAATCAAAATAGCTCTTGTGTTCGAACATTTCGCCGGTCGGATCGTTCCACATCGAGAACACATCGCTGGCAATCTTTTCGCCTTCCTTACCGTCGAGGCGAGACTGTCCCTTCTGCATGGCTTCGGCAAAGAACGGACGAGTGTACATGCCGATGAAGCGAGAAGAAACGCGTTCCGAAAGGATCACCGGAATCTTGCCACTTTCGATTTTTTTTGCGCCAAAGAGTTCCGTCGCATATTCGGCGGTCTTGCTTGCGATTTCATCGACAGAGAATTCGTTCCAGTTGCGACCGTTCTTGACAAAGTTGCCAAGTTTCTTGACGCCATCGCGGCTTGCGACAGCTCCTGCACCCGCAGAAGCGCAGTTCGAACGGGCTTCGTAGAAAAGTCCCGTATTGTTTGCGACAATGGAATAGTCATGCTCGATGTCGCCACCGAGGTACGGGATGTTCTCGATTTCTTTGGACTTTGCGAATGTAGCCTTTTCGAGCTCGATGCAGAAGTCCTTCACCGTTGCAAGGTCGAGCGATTCGAGCGCCGGGTTGTAGTTCGGTTCGCCCTTCGGGAGTTCAATAGCCTGCGGAAGCGTAATGTCGATTTTTTCGGTCCACTGCGTGTGGCAAAGAGCATCCTTGAGCGTCTGGCGCAAGGCTTCGTCGGTGAGGCGTTCCGTATGGGCGTAACCCGGACGACCGTCCTTGATGACGCGGACCCCGAGACCTACAGAATCCGAAATTTCAGTACTCTGGACCTGCCCCTGGAAGACGGACAAGCCTTCGGAATGGGTGTTAGAAGCGATAACATCGAACTGTTCGGCTTCGCCCTTGGCGAGGTCACACATGAAAGAAACGGCATCTTTAATATTCATATCGCAAGTATAATTAATTTAGGTAAGGCTTATCGAGAAGCGCGGCTTTTGCGTTCGAGCATTTTCCAGTAGGCGGCGGGGCTGCCGGTCACGGATTCAAGCGCATTCGCTATTTCGGTCGAGATGCTGATTTCACCCGCAATCAGCTGGTCGAGCATTTCTACAGAAACGCCCACCCTGCGGGCAAATTCCGGCTTGTCGATCTTAAGCCATTCAATTCCTTCGAGGATCGCCTGTCCCGGCGTCGGGGTTCCATGTTTTGGCATATCTTAGTCACTAGTTAAAGGTCAATAGTTAATAGTTAGAAATGAAGCAAACAGTGTCATTCTGAGCGAAGGGCGTAGCCCGTAGTCGAAGAATCTAAGAGTCATCCTGCAAAAGATCCTTCCATAAAGGATTCATCTGCATAATGAGGATCTCCTTTTTCTCTCGTCGCCAGCCTTTCAACTGTTTTTCACGTTTTATTGCATCTGTAATTTCCGTATATCGTTCAAAGTAAATCAACTTATTAATCTTATATCTTGAAGTAAAAGTAGCTCCACAACCTTCAATATGCTCTAAAGCGCGGCGACTTATATCATTTGTAACACCTACATAAAGAGTTGTATTACTTTGATTTGTCATCATATATGTATAATAACTATTTGGCATACTTAAAATTATAGATCCTTCGACTCCATTACATTCCGCTCAGGATGACACAAAGCATAGATTCGAAATTCAACAACATCTTAATCCCAACATCCGATTTTTAAAAATCCACATTCTTCCAGCCTTCGGCGCCGAAGCGGAGGTCGCGTTCCACGAATTCCCAGATGAGGAGTTTTTTGCCCTTGAGCACGCTAGCCTTGCGGGCGAGTTTTTCACGGACGAGCGTCGAGGCGCCACCGTCACTCACGATGCTTGCGACGCGGGCGTTCATGTTCTTCGCGAAGTGCGCAATCCATCCGGCGTTTACCGGCGAATCGGTCTGGTAAATGCGGCTGAAGCTGTCACCGAGAATCAAGATTTCGGACTTGCGGAAATCGTCTTTGAACGGAGTAACGGTCGTGTCATAAAGCACCGTGTCACGCTCGCAAAGCGCTGACTGAGCCGTAAAGCAAGAATCGTTCTTTTTGCAAGCGATCTTAGCAGCATCGACACAAGTCGAATCTACCGGGAGCTTTTCGGTGCGATCCTTGATATTCTGTTGCGAAACCACGTGTCCCGTCACCTGTTGCACCTTGAACACGCCGAACTTGTTGAGTCCACTCATCTCGCCCACGTCACCCATGCGGTCCGCCGCGGAATCTGCGACAATGTAGCGCACATCATCAGTTTTGCGGAATTTGACAGTTCCTGCATCCACCATTTCGCGGACTTTTTTCGCAATTTCAGCAGCCGCAAGTTCAGCACCGCGCGGTGTCCAGTGCGTATCGTCGTTCAGGTAGAGTGCCCCCAGCTTGTCATCGTCAGCCTTCGCCGCCAAAAGCGGCGTGTACAAATCTACCGTGTTAAAGCCAGCACGCGTGAGCGAATCCAATATTTTCTTACCGTGCGACTGGAGCCCAGCAGCATTTTCATCGCACCCCGTCAAACGTTCGGTATAGATGCTCGGCTTGCCCGGCGTAATCACCACCAAGAGTTCCACGCCCTTCGCCTTGAGCTGGTCGCGGAACCGTTCAATCGCCTTCACCGGATTGTCGAGCTTTGCACTGCGCACATCAAGCGGAGACGGCTGCACCAGGAATTCCACATCCTGGCGGTAGAAAAGCCACTTGTCTTCAGGCTTGGCCTCTTCCCTGCCGCACGACTTGCCGATGCAATCGCCAGCAGCACCGAGAACGACCTTCTCGCCCGGATCGCTAAAGAGGTTCCACACCGCAAGTTGGTACTTGGGGCGCAACGCCAACACAATAGCGCTTTCGTCATCAATCTTATTTTCAAAAGCACGCAAATAGCGGCTCGTCCATACGCCGTAATGTTTCACATCCAAGAACGCACGCCACAGCGACACATGCCCAAGGTCAGCCACGAGCGACTTGATGCAAGAATCCGCCTGTGGGAACGATTCCGGTTCGTCCTCCAGCTTCGAGAGGAGCGTATCCGCCAACTTGAGGCTCTTGTAACGAGCTTCAGCCGTATCGAGTTCGGCATACGTATTCACCGAAAGCACAGCCGCTTCCAAGTCCGAAAGCGAAGACGTCACAGGTTCCAAAGCATCAGCGACCTCTGCACCCGCAGCAATCGATTCACGCGCCGCACGCCACTTCACATCGAGCGAGTCCGCAGCCGCAGCGACCTTTTTCTCGCGCACAATCGGAGTGTAAACCACATCCTTGAAAATGTCAAACGGCTGGAAACGCTTTTCGCCACGCAAGTCAGCAACCGCCTGCACGCCAAACGGGAGCAACAACAAAATCGAAAAAATAACGACAGGGATAATGTATTTCTTATTCACGGGAGATAAGATAGAATTTTGTGAAGTAGTTACTAGTTAATAGTTAGTAGTTACTAGTGATATATCGTAAGAATATATGTCGTTATAGAAGTTGATGTAGTAAGGCATGTATTCTTTATAGAAATGCACCCTAAGTGTTTCAACTCCAACAAGCGTCGGTGTTTCGAATGTCAGGCACGAATCGCTAGATATAATCGCTTTTAAGGAAGTTTCCCATGCGACAACAGGCTCGTCAACACAAATTTTAACGATTTCGTTTTTTTCTACTTCGAGCCAGTTTTCCTTGTTCAATGTATCGCGGCTTACATTAAATGTTCTTTGGATTTTATTTTCAGGAATCTTTTCCAAATTTTTTCTCGGCTTGACACCTTTGACAGGCTTTTTCACCAGAATCGGACCATTAAATCTTTCGGCGAGCCCAACAAGCTTTGAATACACCAAGCTATCCTTATACGCACCGCGACATTCTCCATGCTTGTCGTAATAGAATTGTGCATTCGCAAGCGCAAAGCATATCGTTAGGAGCAGTAAAACACATTTCATATAACCGAATATACAAAATTCAAGCATTTTAAAGAACTCCGCTGGATCCTTCCGCTTCGCGTCAGGATGACAAGATTGAGGATGACGCAGTTGCGCCGCATTTCATGCACTGCACATGCGAGCAATTACCCAAAATCCCCCAAATTGCGCGTTTTATCGCCATAAACGCAAAATGACTTTTTCAAATAATGAAAAAAAACTAAATTTGGCTTCACTATGAATACTTCTATGAACGATTTATGGGTGGGTGTCGACGTAGGCTCCACCACTGTGAAAATTGCTGTAGTCGATCCCGAGACATCTAA